>ENA-UAKW01000117-UAKW01000117.1-human-gut-metagenome-genome-assembly--contig:-NODE-117-length-51377-cov-7.425782_pt1 | contig 51377 bp, 41 predicted proteins | sample MGYA00243691_ERZ654450 | MGnify/ENA primary metagenome ERZ654450 (study PRJEB26926, sample SAMN06164673) | human gut metagenome | biome: ENVO:00009003; feature: ENVO:2100002; material: ENVO:00002003... | reverse complement strand
GAGATCGCTCAGTGTCTCGTGGGCTCGGAGATGTGTATAAGAGACAGATTATGCACTTGCGGTCTATCCGTTTCTGGAATTGGAGTGGTTCCACCGCACCTATTATCGCGTGCTCGAAGCCTTCGCCGAAGGGCGCGTCCGCCGCCTGATGATCTCCATGCCGCCCCAGCATGGCAAGAGCGTCGGGGCGACGACGCTGCTGCCGGCCTATCTGCTGGGACTCGATCCCGATTTACGGATCGCCATCGCCTCCTATTCGGCGTCGCTGGCGTCGAAGTTCAACCGCCGCGTGCAGCGCATCCTCTGCTCGGCCGAATACGGCGAACTCTTTCCCGACACGACGATCAAGCGCGGCTCGAAACCGCCCGAATACATCCGCACGGCCGACGAAGTCGAGATCGTGGGGCACGAGGGCAGTCTGCTGTCGGTCGGCCGCGAGGGCTCGCTCACGGGCAACCGCGTCGACTGTTTCCTGCTCGACGACCTCTATAAGGATGCCATGGAGGCCAATTCGCCGCTCGTGCGCGAGAACTGCTGGGAGTGGTACACTTCGGTGGTGCGCACGCGGATGCACAACGACTCACGCGAGCTGCTGGTCTTCACGCGCTGGCACGAAGAGGATCTGATCGGGATGCTGCGACAGCGCGAGCCGGTGGTCGAACTGCGTGCGTGGGAGGATCTGGCGCGGGTGTCCGCCGACGGCTGGCTGGCACTCAATTTCGAAGCGCTCAAAACGACCCCGCCCTCCGCGATCGATCCCCGTGCGGCGGGCGAGGTGCTGTGGCCCGCACGGCACGACGCGGCGTTGCTCCACGCCAAGCGGGCGCTCGATCCGCTGCGTTTCGAGTGCATGTACCAGGGGCGTCCCTCCGTGCGCGAAGGATTGCTCTACGGCGACCAGTTCGCCGAGTACGACGCCCTGCCACGCGAGATCGTCCGCCGCGCCAACTATACCGATACGGCCGACACGGGCGACGACTACCTCTGCTCGATGTCATATGCCGTCGATACGGACGGGACGATCTACGTCACCGATCTGGTCTATTCGCGCGAGGGCATGGAGGTAACCGAGGGACTGGTGGCCGATCTGTTGCTGCGCAGCGATACACGCACGGCCGCCGTCGAGAGCAACAACGGCGGCCGCGGATTCGCCCGCGCCGTGCAGCGGCTGGCCCCTGCGGTGCGTGTCGAGTGGTTCCACCAGAGCGCCAACAAGGAGGCGCGCATCCTCTCCAACTCGGCCACGGTGCTCCACACGCTGCGCATGCCGCGCGGCTGGAACCTGCGCTGGCCGGAGCTCTACGCCCACCTGACGACCTACCGCCGGCAGTTCCGCGCGAACCGTTGGCACGATGCCGCCGACGTCGTGACCGGCATCGTCGAGCGCGAGGTCGGCGGCGGCCGCCGGGGGCAGTGCCGTGCACTGTCGTTCCTCACGCGGCGGGAGTGACGCGGTACGGCCACGGGAACGAATGATGCGGGCCTCGTCGGAAGACGAGGCCCGCATCGCTTCTACGGCAGCGTCAATTCACCGCGGCCGTGTCGGAGACCTCGTAGTCGAGGTGGGCCGAATCGGGCTGGATCAGCTCCTCCTCCGTGACGCCCAGCGAACGGTAGTAGGCGTTCAGCTCGGTCAGCACGGCGTCGCGTTTGAGGTAACCGGCCATCGAGTAGAGGTTGCCCAGCAGGTCGAGTTTCTCGTCCAGTGCGTCGGTGATCGAATCGTATTGCCAGCCGTCGAACTGGAAGTAATAGTCGACGTACTCCATCAGGTTGCGGGCGTAGTCCAGCATCAGGGCGTCGCCCTTGTCTGCGGCGCCGGCCGCATAATAAGCTTCGATGAAGGGCAGCGTGTTGTTCGAGGTGTAGCGCACCTGCGCGGGCGGCATACGGCGCATCCCCTCGTCGAGCAGACGGATCGCCAGCTCGCGGTTGGTGGCTTCGGTGATGCCGAGGCTGTCGGGGAAGTTCGGCTTCTCGTCGCCGCGGCGGATCAGCTCCTTGGCCACGCGGGCGAAGGCTTCGCGGGCGCGGGCGGCCGAGAGGTTGTACTGCGTGAAGTAGTCGGAGTAGACCTTCTCGTCGTCGAGGTTGCCGTAGCGGAAGACGTCGAGCAGCAGCGGCACGGCATATTCGGGGTCGATGCGTCCCACTTCGCCCGCCTGACGGTAGGGCGTGAGGATCGGTACGAAACGGTAGGCGTAGCCGTCGAATTGCAGGTAGTCGACCAGCCCGAACTTCTGGAAGATGTAGGGCTGCGTGAGGTAGATCGGGCGCGTCCAGTCGTAGTTCGAGAGCATGTCCACGATCATCAGCTCGCCCTTGTTGAGGTAGTCGCCCGACAGCTTGATATAGACCGTGTCGACGATCAGATCCTTGTCCTTCTCGGCGACGATGCCCGAACGCAGGACGTTCTGCTTGTCGACGGGCAGCATGAGCGTCTTCGAGGGGAGGTAGTCGCTCGACGAACCGTCCGACAGCTGCACCTTGGTGCGCTGGTCGTCGCTGGCGAAGAACTCGATGGCTTCGCGCGCCTCCACCGGACGGTTCACGCGCTCGTAGACGGGCACGTAGTCGTTGCGGTACCAGTATTTGCTGCGCGGCAGGGTGAAGGGCACGCCGGCGGCTTCGTTGGCCCGGGTCTTCATCTCGTCGATGTACCATTCGCCGCCCAGATAGCTCGTGTTCATGATGCGCACGTCGGGGCGCAGGCCGTCGACCTCCTGGTTGAGCCACAGCGGGAAGGTGTCGTTGTCGCCGTAGTTGAGGATGATCGAGTTGGGAAGCGTCGATTGCAGGTAGTTCCAGCCGATGTCGTGGGCGTAGGTGCGGCCCGAACGGTCGTGGTCGTCCCAGTTCTCGGCGCAGAGAATGCCAGGCACCACGAGACCGATGACGGTCGCCGCCACGGCGGCCGTGCGGTCGTCGCGCTTGGTGAGGCGGACGATGAGGTCCTTGAACGCCATCACCCCGAAACCGATCCACATGGCGAAGGCGTAGAACGATCCGGCGTAAACGTAGTCGCGTTCGCGCGGTTCGCCGGGCGAGGTGTTGAAGTAGACCACCAGCGCGATACCCATCATCACGAAGAGCGACAGCACGATCAGGAAGTTCTTCGGGTCGCGGTTGAGCTGGTAGATCAACCCGATGAGGCCCAGGATGAAGGGTAGGAAATAGTAGGTGTTGCGCGCCTTGTTGTCGGCCACTTCGCGCGGCAGATTCTCCTGCGGCCCCAGGTAGATGCGGTCGATCGCGTCGATTCCCGACAGCCAGTTGCCGTCGGTGATCGTCGTCGAACCGGCGGGTTGGATGTCGCTCTGGCGGCCGACGAAGTTCCACAGGAAATAGCGCCAGTACATGTAGTTGAGCTGGTAGGAGAAGAAGTAGTTGAGATTCTCCAAAAAGGTCGGCTCCGTGATGACGCGCGGCTCGGAGTAGCCGTCGTCGTAGGTGCGCTTCGTGCCGTAGTCGAGCACCTCGCCGCGCAGCGGCTGCCCTTTCTCGTCGCGCAGGACGTTGCCCTGCTCGTCGCGCAGCGTCTCCACCTTGGTGCGGTAGGCTGCCCACTGTTTGTATTCGTCGGGGCTCTTGGCGTAGTTCCACATGCGGGGGAAGAGGTGCATGAACTGCTGCGGGTGGGTGTAGCCCGTGGGGAAGGAGGCCGTGGCATAGCGGCCTTCGTCGTCGATGTAGTAGCGCGTCGACTCGACGACGCTTTCGACCGGCGCCGAGTAGTAGGCGCCGTAGAGCAGCGGCCGGCCGCCGTACTGGTCGCGGTTGAGCACCGAGAAGAGCGCATGGGGATTCGACGGGTCGTTGCTGTTCATCGGAGGATTGGCCGCCGCGCGGATCGTGACCGTAGCGTAGGAACTGTATCCCAGCAGGATCATCGTGGTGGCCAGCAGCAGCGTGTTCCACACCACGCGGCCGCGGCGGTGGGTGTACCACACGCTCCACCCGAGCAGGGCGAAGAGCGACAGTGCGAAGACGGTGATGCCCGAGTTGACCGGCAGGCCGAACGTATTGACGAACAGTACGTCGACCATCGCCCCGATGTAGACCGTGTAGGGGATAATCAGTCCGTTGATGAACCAGAGGATCGCCAGCGCGATGACCGATGCGATGCAGAATCCCTTGAAGGTCACGGTCGCGTATTTGCGGAAATAGTAGATGTAGACCAGCGCCGGAACGGTCAGCAGATTGAGGATGTGAATGCCGATCGAGAGTCCCATGAGGTAGGCGATCAGGATCAGCCACCTCGTCGCGTGGGGTTCGTCGGCCTGGTCTTCCCATTTGAGCATGAGCCACACCACGAGCGCCGTGAACATCGACGAGAGGGCGTAGACCTCGCCCTCGTAGGCCGAGAACCAGAAGGTGTCGGTGAAGGTGTAGGCCAGCGCGCCGACGGCGCCCGCACCCAATACGGTCCACATGTTGGCGTCGGTCAGCTCGCGGCCCTGCGCCGAGTAGATGCGGCGGCCGAGGTGAGTGACCGTCCAGAACATGAACAGGATGCAGAAGGCGCTCGCCAGCGAGTTCATGGCGTTGACCATCAGCGGCACGTACTCGGTCGAGGGTGCCAGCATCGTGGCCAGACGCGCCATCATCATGAACAGCGGGGCTCCGGGCGGATGTCCCACTTCGAGCTTGTAGGAGGTGGCAATGAACTCCGAGCAGTCCCAGAGGCTTGCCGAAGGTTCCATGGTGGCCAGGTAGGTCAGCGCCGCGACGGCGAAGACCGCCCATCCCACGATGTTGTTCCAACGGTTGTAACGTTTCATGCGGATCGTCTTAGGGTATGAAGCATATAATCGGACAAAGATACGAATAAGTGAGTGCAATGTCAAATTTATTTGCACATAGCCGTGCGGCAGTATCTTCGGCGCAGCCAAAGATACGAATAAGCCGGGTGCGATGCAAATTTATTTTGCGATTGCCGGGGCGGAGTGTCTACGGCGCATCCGCCGCCCGTTCTTCTTCCCGATTTTTCGCGAGGCGGAGACTTCGGCTTGCGGATGGCTGGGCGCGGCAGGTTGTCCGACGAATTTTCGGGTTGTCGTCTTTCTCCCGCCGTACAGGGAGGCGGTTTTTTCGGCTGTCCGTCGGGTGGAAAAGGCGGGGCCCGAAATCAGGCCCCGCCTCGCGGATGAATATTGATGATGTAGGGGTTTCGTCGGATTTTACAGCAGCGGGACGACGGTCACGTAGATCGCGGCGATAATGGCCGAGGTGATGACGCCCGTGATATTGGCGCCGAGCGCATCGGCCAGGACGAACGACGAGGGGTTGTCGTGCGAGACGATCTTCTGGGCGACCTTGGCCGTCGTGGGCACGCAGCTCACGGCGGCGATGCCGATGACGGGGTTGAAGTTGCCCCGTTTGAGGAAATACATGGCATAACCGCCCAATATGCCGCCGATGCCCGAAATCAGCAGGGCGAGGATGCCCAGCACGAGGAGTTTGAGCACCGTGGGGTCGAGCAGCGTATGTGCGTCGCAGAGAATCCCCAGCAGGATTCCCAGAAAGAAGGTCGAGCCGTAGAGCATCGGCCCGCTGATGAAGTCGCAGACGTGTTTGAGTCCTGATTCCTTGATGACGATGCCGATGAAGAGCGAGAAGAAGAGCGGAGCGGCCACGGGAAAGAGCAGGCAGAGAATCACGCACATGACCACGGCCAGCGAGATTTTGGTGGCTGCGGAGTACTGTTTGGGCGCTTTCTTGGGCGGCTGCATCTTGATGGCGCGCAGCCGTTTGGGAACCATCGCACGCACCAGGTAGGGATAGCCGCCGTAGGTGAGTCCGAGGTAGAGGTAGGCTACGACGGTGATCGGCACGAAGATGCTTTTCGAGAGGTTGAGCGACGCGAAGAGCACCATCGGCCCGTCGGCGCCGCCCACCATGGCGATCGAGGCGCTGTCGTTGGGGCTCAGCCCCATCGCGAAGGCGATCGGTACGACGGCGAACGTACCCAGCTCGGCGCACAGCGCGAGGAACATGCTTTGCAGTGGCTTGGCCAGCAGGAAGTTGATGTCGAGCATCGTCCCGATGCCCATGAAGATCAGGCAGGCGATCAGACCGTTACTGAACATGAAGGTGTAGACCGGTTGGAGGAAGTCGATTTGCAGAATGTTCATCAACTGGTCGGTGTCGGTGACCATCGGGTCGAGGAACAGATTGCCCTGTACGCCGCCGGGCATGATGAGTACGCCGGCGTTTACGGCTGCCATGCCCAGTCCCATGGGGATCATTACCAGCGGTTCGAGGATGCCCCGGCGTCCCAGATAGACCAGCAGGATGCCGAGCAGGATCAGTCCGATGCGGGCGTACATGATCGACGGGTCGGACTGCAACAGGGTCGAAATGCCTTGGAAGATATTGTTCAGATCAAATTTTTCCATGGTGGAATTCGTATAAACCGTTCATGTTCCCGTCTTCTTTACTCGATTCTCCGGAATTACCGAAATGGTATTCGGCCAGTTCCTGCATGGTGCGGATCATGCAGGTGTCCGTCGCCGCAGGTCGTTTCTGAGGGTCGTCGTTGCGGGCGATCGAGCGGATGTATCGGTAGGTGTGGGCGACGTTCATGCGGTAGGCGCGTTCCCATATGCGGCTTTTCCGCAGCAGGACGGGAAGGTCGTGCCCGTTGAGGCGGGAGAAGAAGAAGGTCGTCAGTTTGAGCGCGTAGGCGAATGCGATTCCCACGATGAAGGTGAATCCCGCCATCAGCAGCGTTTCTTCGATTATATAGGATAAGTTCATTTCTGTTCGGTATTTATGGATGTGAAAATGGATTTGTCGCAGGGGCGCATGTTTCCGTCCGAGACCGCAACCCCTCCTCTGCGGGATGGGCGCTTCCGGTCGGGAAGGTTCGGCCCCGCAAGATTCCGCCTGATGGGTGGAGTCCGCCCCGCAGGTAGCCGTAGATGCACACACGAACGATCGCTTCGGGAGCGGGCGTGTCGTGTCGTCGAAGTGGAAAGGGATGGCTAAATGACCAGAATGCCGAATTTGAGATAGTCGGCGCTGTGGGACGGCAGCGGACGGTGCGCGTCCGGCTGTAAGGAGGCGACGGACTGCGACAAGTCGTGGCGCACGGATGCGAAGTACCGTTCGCAATAGAGTACCGGCATTTCGTGGATCGTACGCGACGACCGTTCGTTCGACTTGCGCAGGGCGCGCGAAGGAGCCGGCACGGAGAGCTGGAACGTCTCCGTGGCCACGAAGTCGGAGTGCTGTGCCGAGATCGAGGAATTCTTTACCGTCTGACGAAGGTCGGAAGCGGCCGCCGCGCCGGCTTCCGCTCCCCGGCTCATCAATGCCGGAAGGGAGGCCAGCAGGAAGAGGAGTATGAATGCCGACTTCTTCATTTCGCAGGATTCTCTGTGACAAAATTAGCATAAATTCCGCAAACCGGCAAGCCGATCGCAAAATTCTTTTCGCCGCTTTCCGTCCGCTTTTTCGCGGCGCGGTGGCGAACGAGAAGTTTCGTCCCCGCCACCGGCTTCGCCGGCGCGCACGGCACGGAGGGCCGGATGCAAATTTCGATTCGACCTCCGCAAATCGCGGAATTGTAGAGAATATTTCCTATTTTTGCGGAAATTTCAGCGATTATGGAATCGAAACTCGTTTTATACAATACGCTTTCCCGCCGCAAGGAGGAGTTCGTGCCGCTGGCTCCGCCCCGTGTGGGCATGTACGTCTGCGGGCCGACGGTCTACGGCGATCCTCATCTGGGGCACGCGCGTCCGGCCGTGACCTTCGACCTGCTGTTCCGTTATCTGCAAGCGCTCGGCTACAAGGTGCGCTACGTGCGCAACATCACCGACGTGGGGCATCTGGAACACGACGCCGACGACGGCGAGGACAAGATCACGAAGAAGGCGCGGCTCGAACAGCTCGAACCGATGGAGGTGGCGCACTACTACACGGAGCGTTACCATCGGGCGATGGATGCGCTGGGCGTGCTCAGCCCCTCGATCGAGCCGCGGGCTTCGGGGCATATCATCGAGCAGGAGGCCTTCGTGCAGAAGATTCTCGATGCGGGTTACGCCTACGAGTCGAACGGATCGGTCTATTTCGATGTGGAGAAGTACGACCGCGACCACCGCTACGGCGTCCTTTCGGGGCGCAATCTGGAAGACATCGTGGCCAACACGCGCGCGCTGGACGGGCAGTGCGACAAACGCAACTGCTGCGACTTCGCGCTGTGGAAAAAGGCGTCGCCCGAACACATCATGCGCTGGCCTTCGCCGTGGAGCGACGGGTTCCCCGGCTGGCACATGGAGTGCTCGGCCATGAGCACCAAGTATCTGGGCGAACGGTTCGACATCCACGGCGGCGGCATGGACCTGATGTTCCCGCACCACGAGTGCGAGATCGCGCAGTCGACCGCCGCGCTGGGACACGATTCGGCGAAGTACTGGGTGCACAACAACATGATTACGATCAACGGACAGAAGATGGGCAAGTCGCTGGGCAACTTCATCACCCTCGAAGAGCTCTTCACCGGCAGCCACAAGCTGCTGGCGCAGGCCTATTCGCCCATGACGATCCGTTTCTTCGTGTTGCAGGCGCACTACCGCTCGACGCTCGACTTCTCGAACGATGCGTTGCAGGCCGCCGAGAAGGGGCTCGACCGCCTGATGAAGGGCGTCGAGACGCTCTCGAAGCTCCACCCGTCGGAGGATTCGACGGTCGATCCCGCCGAGTTGGAGTGCCGCTGCCGCGAGGCGATGGACGACGACCTGAACTCGCCGATGGTCATCTCGGCGCTCTTCGACTGGGTGCGGATCATCAACCAGATCGCCGAGGGGCGGCAGCGCATCACGGCGGCCGACCTGGCGGCGCTCACGGCCACCGTCAAACGGTACGTCTTCGATATTCTGGGTCTGCGCGACGAGAAGGCCGCGTCGGCGGGCGGCGGCCGCGACTGGGTGACGCCGCTGGTGGAGATGCTGCTCCGTATGCGCATGGAGGCCAAGGCCGCGAAGGACTGGGCGACGTCGGACCGTATCCGCGACGAACTGACGGCCATAGGTATCCGCGTCAAGGACCGCAAGGACGGCTTCGACTGGGAGATCGAGTAACCGGACGGAGGGAACGGGGTATGGCCTACGACATCTTCATCAGTTACCGGCGCCGCGGCGGTTTCGAGACGGCGAAGCACCTCTACGACCTGCTGACGAAGGACGGTTACCGCGTCAGTTTCGACATCGACACGCTCCGCAACGGCGATTTCGACACGGAGCTGCTGCGCCGCATCGACGAGTGCCGCGACTTCATCCTCATCCTGAGCGAGGGGGCGCTCGACCGCTGCGTCGATCCTTCGGCCGTAGCGTCGGCGGACTGGGTGCGGTGCGAACTGGCCTATGCGCTCGAAAAGAACAAAAATATCGTCCCGATCATGCTGGCCGGATTCACGGCTTTTCCCGACAATCTGCCCGACGACATCCGCAAGGTCGTCCGCAAGAACGGCCCGAAGTACGACAGTTACTATTTCGACGATTTCTACCGCCGTCTGAAAAGCGACTTTTTGGAGACGAAGCCCGAGGAGCGGGGCGATGAAGACGCCTATGTCACGCAGCTGCTCAAACGGGTCTCGGCATTGAAATCCGTGCCGGAACCGACCGACGGGCAGCAGGCCGAACTGGGCGAGACGTATTATGAACTCGGCCGGCTGGCGTCGCTTCACAACCGCCCCGACATGCTCGATTACCTGCCGCAGGCGTTGGCGATCTTCCGCCGGCTTGCCGAAAAGGAGCCCGAGCGTTACCGTGCGCGGATCGCCGAACTGGAACCGCTGGTGCGGCGGAACAGACGGACGTTCAGGCTCTTTACGGGACTGTTTCTCCTCTTCGCCGTCGCGCTCTGCGTATTGCTGCCGGCCGGTCTGCTCTACTGGATCGTCCGGGCGGGGGCGGCGCACAACTATCCGCTCATGGCGGCGGGCGTCGCGGTGCTGGGCGGGGTCTTCGCCCTGTTCGTTTACCTGATCCGAAAAAACAGATCCGAATCGTGACCGAACTGGAAAAAATGCTGGCCGGCGGGCTGTACGACTTTTCGGATGCCGAACTCGCGGAACATTTCCGCGAGGGCCGGCGGCGGGTGGAGCGTTTCAACCGCACGCCGGCGGACGATGCGGCCGCGTATGCCGCTGCGCTCGGGGTGCTGATCCCGGGCATCCCCGCCTCGGCGAAGGTCGTGCAGCCGTTCTACTGCGACCTCGGCTGGCGGATCGAACTGGGCGAAGAGGTCTTCGTCAACATGGGCTGCACGTTCCTCGATTGCGGCGGCGTCAGGATCGGCGCCCGCACGAAGCTCGGCCCCAACTGCCAGCTCTATACGCCGCAGCACCCCGTCGACTATCTGGAACGCCGCCGTCCGGTGGAGACGAGTTTTCGCATCACGATCGGCGAGGACTGCTGGCTCGGCGGCGGGGTGGTCGTCTGTCCGGGCGTCACGATCGGCGACCGTTCGGTCGTTGCGGCGGGCAGCGTCGTCGTGCGCGATATTCCCGCCGATTCGCTGGCGGCGGGCAATCCGGCGACGGTGAAACGCCGGCTGCGGTAGGTCCCGACGAACGAAAAGCTCCCGACACCGAGTGTCGGGAGCTTTTCGTTATGCGCACGGGCGGTTATTTGCAGACGCCCTCCCTGACGGGTTCGGCCGCCGCCAGTTCGACGCGCGCGGGGCTGAAAATGTTCAGACCCAGCCGCACGGAGATGTATTCGAGCGCCTTCTGTGCCTTGACCGAGTTGCCCGCACTGTCCAGGGGAGGCGCGAACGCCGCCAGGCCCATTACGCCGGGGATGACGGCCATAATGCCGCCGCCGACGCCCGTTTTGGCCGGAAGCCCCGTGTTGAAGAGCCAGTCGCCCGTATGCTCGTAGAAGCCGACGGTGGCCATGAGCGAAGCGATGTGCGGGGTGAGATTGGGATGGAAAACCTCCTCCCACGTCACCGGATTGGTGCCGCAGTTGGCGATCGTGGCGGCCATGACGGCGAGCTGTTTGGCGGTGATGCCCAGCGAGCACTGGCGCGTGTAGAGGTCGAGCGACATGTCGGGATCGTCGTAGATGCGGTTGTAGTTCTTCAACAGCCATGCGATGGAGCGGTTGTTGAAGTTGGTTTCGCTCTCCGAGCGGTAGAGTTCGTCGAGTACCGACACCTTGCTGCCGCAAAGTCCCGAAATGAAATCCACGATCGCCTTCCACTTGGCCTCCGCGTTGCCCGTCGGTTTGATCATCGAGCAGGCCGAGATCGCGCCGGCGTTGACCAGCGGCGTCGAAGGATGGTCGTTTTCCAGCAGAATCGCCATGATCGAGTTGAAGGGCAGTCCCGTTGCGTCGGCGCCGATCTGGGAGAGCACCTTTTTGGCGCTGTACTGGTTCATCGCCAGGATGGCGGTGGGGACTTTCGACACCGATTCGATGCCGAAGCGGTAGTCGGTGTCGCCGACCGTCACGCTGCGGCCGTCCGCGAGGCAGACCGAGATGCCGAAAAGGTCGGAGGGTACGTTTTTCAGATAAGGGATGTAGTCGGCGTTTTTGCCGCCCTTCTCCTCGCGGAAATGGGCGTGGGCGGCTTCCACCGCCTCTTTTACGGCCTCGATGGTAATGATGCGTTTCATAGCGTCGTCTTTTTTTGAAATTGGTCAATTGGTCGGGTAACTATTTCCTGTTTTACACCGGCGTTCCGCAATCCGATGGGGTGTAAAGTCGTATGTAGCTGCCATCGGCTATTTGCGGCCGTCGGCCGGTTTGGCGGCGGCGTTCGTGCCGGCAGCGTTCGCTGCGGCGATGTTAGCGGGCGTCTGTGCGGCCTGTTCCCAGTGGAAGGGTTCGAACTGCGCCTGCGGATTGCGCCACGACGGTTTGCGGGCGGCGTAGATCAGGAACGGAGCCCCCACCACGACGATACAGCCGATGACGAGTACCGAGAACCATACGGTATTGCTGCCGGTCGAGATCTGCGAAGGCGGAATGAAACTCAGGATGAAGGCGAGCAGCGCGCCGCAGAAACCCATGCAGCCGAGCAGCCACATCAGGCCGTTGCCCTTGCCCAGGCGGAACGGACGGGCGAGATCCTTCATCTTGTAGCGCAGCACGATCGCGGCCGAGAACATCAGCATGTACATGATCAGGTAGAGCAGCACGGTGAGCTGCGAAAGGATCTGATAGAACGACTGCACCGAAGGCATCACCACGAACAGCAGCGCCAGCAGCGTTACGACGCCGCCCTGAATGAGCAGGATGTTGCGCTGTACGCCGTTCTTGTTGGCCTTCTGGAAGAAGGGAGGCAGATAACCCGCCTTGCCCACGGCGAAGATACCTTTCGAAGGGCCTGCCACCCACGTCAGCACGCCTGCCAGCACGCCGAACATCAGCGCGATGGCGATGATGGGCGACGCCCACGACATATGCAGGTACTTGAAGTAGTTGTCGAAACCGATCAGCAGCGATTGCGTCAGGCTGATGTCCTTGGCCGGAATGATGAAGCCCAGCGAGAAGGTGCCCAACACGAAGATGCAGACCGTGACGAGCGAACCGATGATGATGGCTTTCGGGTAGTTTTTCGACGGATTGTTCACGTCCATCACGTGAATACCCATCATCTCCATACCCGCGTAGAAGAGGAAGATACTGCTGGCCAGCACCAGGTTGTCGAACTTCGTCAGGTCGGGGAAGAAGCCCTGCGACATGTCCATCTGGTTGTGACCGCCCGAGGCGATGTAGACGATGCCCAGCAGAATGAGCAGTCCGGCGGGTATGATCGTGCCGATCATACCGCCCCATTTGCTGATTTTCCCGACCCAGCCCAGACCTTTGAGCGAGATGAAGGTGGCCAGCCAGTAGATGGCCAGCACCACCACCAGCGTGAAGATCTTGTTCGACGCCAGGATCATGTCCGCATGTTGGTTCAATCCGATGAAGGCGATCGACACGGCGCCGAAGGTCAGCACCGTGGGGTACCAGATCGTCGATTCGATCCATTGCAGCCAGATGGCCAGAAAGCCCGTGCGCGCTCCGTAGGCTTCGCCCACCCAGCGGAAGACGCCGCCCTGTTTGTCGGCGAACATCGCCGCCAGTTCGGCCGCCACCAGCGAGGTGGGGATCAGGAAGACGATCGCCGCGAAGAGGTAGTAGAAGGCCGATGAAGGGCCGTAGACCGCTTCTGCCGGCAGGCCGCGCAGACTGACGACCGCCGTGACGTTCATGATGGCGAGCGTCGCTACGCTGAGCTTGAATCCCGTACTTTTTTTTGCATCCATACGCATTTATGATTTAAAGAATGGTTTCCTGTGGTCTTCATCTCCGGTGTCCGGCGTGACCGTCGAACGGGCTGCATGCCGGCGGCGTCCGGACGTTCGCGTTCCGATCCGCTTCGGAGCGTTCGCTCTCCGCCGGATCGGGTCGCAGCGTCGGTGAAGAGGTGCGGCGCTGCGGCGAAACACCTCCCCGACAGGTGCAACTATTGTGCAAATCGCTCCGCAGGTGCGAAGATTCTCCCGTCGGGGCGGGGTTATTGCGGGGATTTTGTTACATTTGCGGTAGTTATTTTAATCCGTATTCCGATGAAACGCATTCTGTGGATCGCACTGGCCGCATTGCTCGTGGCGGCCTGCGGCGGGAAAAAGAGCCGACCGGCGCAGTCGTCCGCCCGTCCGGCGCCGCGCACGTTCCGCGCCGTGACCGTTCCTTCGACCGTCCCGCCCGAGGAGCGGAAAGCCTATCTGCGCGATCACTATTGGGACAACTTCGATTTCCGCGACACCACGCTGCTCGCCGAAGTCGATACGGTGGCGATGGTGCGGGCGTTGTTCGCCTATGTGGCCAATTTCGTCGCACCCGACGACCGGGCGGCGATCGACACGCTCATGCGGCGCGCCTCGGCTTCGAAGCCGATGACCGAATATTTCGCCATGCTGGCCGAGCGCGTGCTTCACGATCCCAATTCGCCCGCACGCAACGACGAACTCTACATTCCGGTGCTCGAAGCGCTGGTGTCGAGTCCGTGGCTCGACCGCTGGGAGCGCATCGCGCCTCAGCACGATCTGCGCATGGCCTCCCAGAACCGGATCGGCCGACCGGCCAACGATTTCCGCTATACGACGGCCGACGGGGCGACCCGCCGCATGTACGACATCCGCGCCGAATACCTGCTGCTGTTCATCAACAATCCGGGGTGCAACATGTGCAAGACGGTGCGCGAGGCCATTTCGGCATCGCCGATGCTCAACGAACTGATCGAGCGCGGCAAGTTGAAGGTGCTGGCCCTCTTCCCCGACGAAGACCTCACCGAGTGGCAGGAATACCGTCCGCAGATTCCCGCGCGCTGGATCAATGCCTACGACAAGGGGTGCGTCGTCCGCGATCGGGAGCTTTACGACCTGAAAGCCATTCCGGCGCTCTACCTGCTCGACCGCGACAAGCGGGTGATGGTGAAGGACGCCGTCGACGTGGGGCTGATCGAGTGGGCCATCGACCACGACGATAGGAAAAACTGATGCCGGTATCGGAAAATATGATCGGGCGATCGCTTGGAGCCGTCCGCAAAGTTCGTATCTTTGCTTCTGCAAAAAATACGTTCACACTTAACAAAACGGAAAGATTATGGCAAAGAAATGGCGTTGTACCGTCTGTGGTTATATCCACGAGGGTCCCGAGGCACCCGATCAGTGCCCGATGTGCAAGGTAGGCAAGGAGAAGTTCGTCGAGGTCGTCGAGCAGGAGGAAGGTCTCACGTTCGTCACGGAGCATGTGATCGGCGACGGCAAAGGTGCGTCGAAGGAGCTTTGGGAGGGACTTCAGAATCACTTCATGGGCGAATGCACCGAGGTGGGCATGTATCTGGCGATGAGCCGTCAGGCCGACCGCGAGGGCTATCCCGAGATCGCCGAGGCCTACAAGCGTTACGCTTGGGAAGAGGCTGAGCACGCCTCGAAGTTCGCCGAACTGATCGGCGAGGTGGTCTGGGACACCAAGACCAACCTGATGAAGCGCATGAACGCCGAGTCGGGCGCCTGCGAGGACAAGATGCGTCTGGCGCGCATGGCCAAGGAGGAGAATCTCGACGCCGTGCACGACACGGTGCATGAAATGGCCAAGGACGAGGCGCGTCACGGCGCAGGCTTCCAGGGCCTTTACAACCGTTACTTCAAGAAATAGGGGACGATCCGCGGTCTCGAACCGCCGTCTTCCGGTTACGGCCGCGGGAACATTCGTTCCCGCGGCTTTTCGTTGCCGGCGGCATTCGTCGGGGTGGATTCGCACTTCGCAGGTGGTTTCCCGTAGCCGGATTTTCAGCGTTCCGCCGAGGGAAAATCGGGCGGAATGTTGGAAGTTCGGATTTTTTATCTATTTTTGTACAAACGTTTGCGCAAGGCTTGTAATGCGGTTTTTGCCGGTTTCGGAGACCGAGTGCGAACGAATTGCGTTCATCTTAAAACTACAACCTATGTTTATCGTCAACAGTTACGCCCTCGCAGTGCTTTTCTGCTTCATCACGATGATGTGCTGGGGATCGTGGGGCAACACCCAGAAGCTGGCTTCGAAGAGCTGGCGCTACGAACTTTTCTATTGGGACTACGTCATCGGCATGGTGCTCTTTACGCTCGTCGTGGGGTTCACCATGGGCAGCATCGGCTCCGAGGGGCGTTCGTTCCTGCCCGATCTGGCGCAGGCCGATGCGCGCGGCGTGGGGAGCGTCGTGCTGGGCGGCGTGATCTTCAATGCCTCGAACATCCTGCTCTCGGCGTCGGTGGCCATGGCGGGGCTGTCGGTCGCCTTTCCGCTGGGTGTCGGACTGGCACTGGTGCTGGGCGTCGTCGTCAACTACGTGGGTGCGCCCAAAGGCGATCCCGTCATCCTGTTTCTGGGCGTGGCACTGATCGTGGCGGCGATCGTCTGCAACGGCATCGCCTCGCAGCGGGTGCAGAGCGGCGGTACGCAGCGTGCGCAGTTCCGCAAGGGCGTCGCGCTGGCGGTCGTGGCCGGCGTGCTGATGTCGCTCTTCTACCGCTTCGTCGCGGCTGCGATGGATCTGGACCATTTCGAGAATCCGACGCCGGGCATGTTGACGCCCTATTCGGCGGTCTTCATCTTCTCGCTGGGCGTGCTGGCGAGCAACTTCGTCTTCAATACGTGGGTGATGAAACGCCCCTTCGACGGGGAGCCCGTCGCCTACCGCGACTACTTCAAGGGCAGCTTTTCGACCCATCTGGTCGGAATGCTGGGCGGTGCGATCTGGTGTCTGGGTACGACGTTCAGCTACATTGCGGCCGGTAAGGCCGGTGCTGCGGTGTCGTATGCGCTGGGACAGGGCGCGCCGATGGTGGCGGCCGTGTGGGGCGTCTTCGTGTGGAAGGAGTTCCGCGGCGGCGGACGGACGGTCAACGGCCTGCTGGCGCTGATGTTCGCCCTCTTCATCGCGGGGCTGGGTCTCATCATCGTGGCCGGCGGGAACTGATCGCGGTGCCATGCAAAAACAGCGGCCCGAACGTCATCGTTCGGGCCGCTGTTTTTCGATTACTCCCACTCGATCGTTGCGGGCGGTTTGGAGGAAATGTCGTAGACGACGCGGTTGACGCCGCGAACTTTGTTGATGATGTCGTTCGACACGCGGGCCAGGAATTCGTAGGGCAGGTGCACCCAGTCGGCCGTCATGCCGTCGGTCGATGCGACGGCGCGCAGCGCCACGCAACTTTCGTAGGTGCGTTCGTCGCCCATGACACCCACCGACTTGACCGGTAGCAGGATGACTCCCGCCTGCCAGACCTGGTCGTAGAGCCCGTGCTCGCGCAGGGCGTCGATGTAGATCTTGTCCACGTTTTGCAGGATCTCGACGCGCTCGGGTGTGATCTCGCCCAGAATGCGGATCGCCAGCCCCGGCCCCGGGAAGGGGTGGCGGCCGATCAGCTCCTCGCCGATACCCAGCGAGCGGCCCACGCGGCGCACCTCGTCCTTGAAGAGCAGGCGCAGCGGTTCGACGACTTTCAGGTGCATGTGCTCGGGCAGTCCGCCCACGTTGTGGTGCGACTTGATCTTGGCCGCAGGGCCGTTCACCGATGCCGATTCGACGACGTCGGGATAGATCGTGCCCTGCGCCAGCCACTTCACGTCGGCGAGCTGCTGTGCCTCGGCATTGAAGACCTCCACGAAGTCGCGGCCGATGATCTTGCGCTTGGCCTCGGGATCGGTCACTCCGGCCAGGTCGCCCAGGAACTTGTCGCCGGCCTTGACGCCCTTGACGTTGAGTCCCATGCCCTTGTAGGAATCGAGGACGCTTTCGAACTCGTTCTTGCGCAGCAGACCCGAATCGACGAAGATGCAGTGCAGGTTCTCGCCGATGGCGCGGTGCAGCAGCACGGCGGCAACCGTGGAGTCCACGCCGCCCGAGAGCCCCAGCACGACCTTGTCGTCTCCGATCTTCTCGCGCAGTTCGCGGACGGTCGTCTCGACGAAACTCTCCGACGTCCACGACTGTGCGCAGCCGCAGATGCCCACGACGAAATTCCGGAGCAGCTGCACGCCGTCGGTAGAGTGGTAGACCTCCGGATGGAACTGGATGGCCCACGTCGGTTCGCCCTCGATGCGGTAGGCGGCCACGTGCACCTCGGCCGTCGAAGCCACGATGCGGTAGCCGTCGGGCACGCGGGTGATCGTGTCGCCGTGCGACATCCACACCTGCGTGGTGCGGGGCAGTCCCTCCATGAGCCGGTCGTCGGGTTCGACTACGGTGAGCATCGCCCGTCCGTATTCGCGGCTCGGGGCGGGCGTCACCTCGCCGCCGAAGTGCTGGGCGAGGTATTGCGCGCCGTAGCAGACGCCCAGCAGCGGCAGCCGGCCCTTGATCGCCGAGAGGTCGATGCGGGGGGCTCCCGCATCGCGCACGGAGAAGGGCGAGCCCGAGAGAATCACGCCGCGCACCGACGCGTCGATGGCGGGCAGGTGGTTGAAGGGGTGGATTTCGCAGTAAACGCTCAGCTCGCGTACGCGGCGGGCGATGAGCTGCGTGTACTGCGAACCGAAGTCGATGATTAGGATTTTTTCCTGCATAGCGTCTGAGTATCGTAGGTTTCGGATCGACGGGGCAATCAGTGTTCGCTGCTGTAATTGGGCGCCTCGCTGGTGATCGTCACGTCGTGCGGGTGGTTTTCGGTCACGCCGTTGGCGGTAATGCGGATGAACCGTGCCTGTTTGAGCGTCTCGATGTCCGCCGCGCCGCAGTATCCCATGCCGGCGCGGATGCCGCCGACGAGCTGGTAGACCGTTTCGCTGAGCGAACCCTTGAACGGCACGCGCGCCACGATCCCTTCGGGAACGAGTTTGTTGATGTTGACCTCGCCTTTCTGGAAATAGCGGTCGGCCGAACCCGCCTTCATGGCGTCGATCGAACCCATGCCGCGATAGCTCTTGAACTTGCGGCCGTTGTAGATGATCGTGTCGCCGGGCGACTCCTCCGTGCCGGCGAACATCGAGCCGATCATCACGCAGTCGCCGCCTGCGGCCAGCGCCTTGACGATGTCGCCCGAATAGCGCAGTCCGCCGTCGGCGATCACGGGCACGCCCGTGCCGCGCGCGGCGCTGGCTGCCGAGTAGATGGCCGAGAGCTGGGGAACGCCCACGCCGGCGATGATGCGCGTCGTGCAGATCGATCCCGGGCCGATGCCCACCTTGATGCCGTCGGCGCCGGCGTCGATGAGGAATTTGGCCGCCTCGGCGGTGGCGATGTTGCCCACCACCACGTCCAGTTCGGGGTATTTGGCCTTGATGCGGCGCAGCAGCGCCACGATGTTGGCCGAGTGGCCGTGCGCCGAGTCGAGGACGATGGCGTCCACGTCCTCGCCGACGAGCGCATCCACACGCTCCATCGAATCGCCCGTGACACCTACGCCGGCGGCTACGCGCAGACGGCCCTTGCTGTCCTTGCAGGCGTTGGGGTGGTCCTGTACTTTGGTAATATCCTTATAGGTAATCAGTCCGACGAGTTTCCCCTCGTTGTCCACGACGGGCAGCTTCTCGATCTTGTTGTTGAGCAGCACGTCGGCCGCATGGGCCAGCTCCGACGAATGGGTGGTGATGAGGTTCTCCGAGGTCATCACCTCCGAAATCAGGCGGTGCATGTCGCGCTGGAAACGCAGGTCGCGGTTGGTGACGATGCCGATCAGCCGCCGCTCGGCATCGATCACGGGGATGCCGCCGATCTTGTTCTCCTGCATCAGCGCGAGCGCGTCGCCCACGGTGTGCTCCTTGGAGATGGTGATCGGGTCGTAGATCATGCCGTTCTCGGCGCGCTTCACACGGCGCACGTGCGCGGCCTGCTCGGCGATGGACATGTTCTTGTGGATGACCCCGATGCCCCCTTCGCGAGCCAGCGCGATCGCCAGAGGCGCTTCGGTGACCGTATCCATTGCGGCCGAGACGATCGGAATGTTGAGTTTGATATTTCGCGAAAAGCGGCTGGTGACGTTTACTTCGCGCGGCAACACCTCAGAATAGGCGGGTACGAGCAGGACGTCATCGAACGTGAGTCCGGTCGGCTGTACCCTCTCATCGATAAAAGACATAATGATTGGGGTTTTTGTTGCGCACAAAAGTAACAAAATTTCGGGAAATATCCCGCATCGGCCGAAATGTTTTTCCGAAAAAGGTGTTTCCGGTTTCGATTCTTTCGTGCGGAGCCGTTCTATCAGGCTGGTACTATTGGAGTTCCGATAAAAAAAAATACGGACAGAAAGAATAACGGCAGCGATTTTTACTTAATTTCGCCATTGGTTAGTTGGACGAAATGCAGTGTTCGGTTTCCGCGGTCGGTTTCTCATCGGGGCATATTCGTGCAAGCGCGGCTCTGCGCTCGGTTTATCGAAAACATTCGTTTGTCGCGGGACAAACGGCGATGCGCCTCGTCGCGCAGGGAGAGGACGATACCCGGGCGGCGGTTTCGCTTCGGAAGGCTATCCTCAGACTTTTTATTTACTTAAATTTCATCCTTTATGAGAAAATGGTTTACATGGTGCTTACTGACGGCGGTAGCGTTCGTCGGTTCCGGTTGCTCGGACGACGATGACGGCGGGCAGGTGAAGCTGGCCTTCTCGAAACGGACGGCGGTATTCGGTGCGGGAGGCGGAGCGGTCTCGATCAACGTCGATGCGGCCGGCGCTTGGAGTGCGGCGCAGCCCGAAGCCGGCTGGCTCGAAGTCGAATACGACGCGACGTCGATGCGGCTTCATGCCGAGGCGAATCCGTCGCCCGAGGTACGGCAGGCCGAAGTGGTCGTTACCACCGGAGACTATACCGCGACGATCGACGTCGCGCAGGAACCCGCCGAGCCCGTGACGCTCGACGTGAAGGGGCCCGAAAGCTATGTCTTCGATTCGGAAGGGGGCGAAATCCTGCTTTCGGTCGCGTCCAACGCTGCGTGGACGGCTTCCGTCGATCAGACGTGGTGCGTGCTCTCGACCGACCCGGAGAGAGGACTGGCGACTTTGACCGTCGCCGAACCCAATACCGGAGACAAGACGCTGACGGCGACGCTCACCGTCGAGGCGGGTACGGAGGTCAACGGCGCGAAACAGACCTTTTCGCTCTCGCAGCAGATGCGCGGCGAGAATCCCTATTTCCGCATTCCGGGCGCCTTTTCGATCACGGCCGACCACTGGATGCTGCGCGGCGTCGATCAGGGAGCCGGCACCCGGGGATCGTGCGTGATCGAAGAGGATCTCTACAACCAGTATTTCAACCTCTCGGCGCTGACGTTCGACGGTCAGGGCGAACCGATGCGGATGGAGGCGCTGGCGCTGAATCTGCCCTACAACCGCGAGGAGTGTTACGTGTCGATTCCGCTCGGGCAGTTGCTGGCCACGTTCGAGGAGAAGGACATGATGGTCTATCTGGTGGCCATCAACGTGAAGAACTCCACCTTCACCACCGGTTCGGGCGCCGTGACGGGCGTCGTGTCCGACGATTTCCGCACGATCACGCTCCACGGGCTGCCCGAAGAGTATCAGACGCTGGGTCTTATTTCGCGGAAAATATCCGATACGTCGCAGGTCGGCATGTTCGGCGATATCTACTATCCGAGCGGTGAAGGGATCGTGCTCGCGCGCGAGGCGGCATCCGCGTCGCCGGCATCGCTTCCGGTGGCGTTCAGTTCCGTGCAGCGGGGCGACGTCGTGCGGCTGCGCGCCCACACGACCGGCCGGATCAACCGGATCGAGCAGTTCAATTGATGCAGAAACGCTAAAACAGAGAGCAGATGAAACGATTATATCATGTTATAAGTGGTTTGGCGGGCGGCGTTCTGCTGCTGGCGGGATGCGAGGGCGATACGATCGTGCTCGACGCCGATCCCGTCGCACCGGAGGCTACGACGCTCAGCGTGACGTCGGACAACCCGCTCTATTCGGCACAGGAGGGGAGGGGAACGTTGCGCTTCAAGACGCCCGGCGGCGAGGTCGTATTCTCCGTCGAGACCAATGCCGAGACATGGAGCTACACCAACGACAACGAGGCGTGGCTCGCAGTGGAGCAGAACGAATACGACGGTACGCTGACGCTCCGCGCCCAGCGGAACGAGGAGGCGTCGGAACCCGCCGCCGAGGTGGTCGTGATGGCGGGCGAAGGGTCCGGCGCGCGGACGTGGACGGTGGAGGTCGTGCAGAACGCGGCCGGAACGCCCGAAATCGTGGCGACGCCCAATCGGGTGCTGATTCCGGCCTGCGGATCGCTGCTGAGCGCTTCGACCGAAATCGCCTGCAACTATGAGGATTGGGAGTTCACCCAGTCGTGCGACTGGATGTTAGTCGAGCGCCGGCAGGACAAGCTGGTCTTTACGGCCGACGAGAATACTTCGTCGGAGTCGCGGCAGGTCGAAGTGAAATTGACGGCGGGCTACGGCGATCGGAGCATCAGCGAGACGGTCGTCGTCGAGCAGGACGGCAGGGCCTTCGTCAGGGCGCTGCCGGAGGCTCTGTCGTTCGACTATCGGGGCGGCACGAAGACGATCGCCGTATCTTCGAACTTCGAGTGGAACCATGCGGCCGATGCGAAGTGGTTCGCCGTCACGCGCGAGAACGACGTCTTGACCGTCACGGTCGACCCCTACGACGGCGAACAGGGGCGGACGGAGAACATCAGCCTGACGACCGGCGTCGGCGAGAATACGGCGTCGCTGGAAGTGGCGATCACCCAGATGGGCGTCAACGACAAATATCTGCGCTGGAAGTTCGAGATTCCTTCCGACAATGCGACGGCCACGGCGATGATCGCCGGCGAGGTCGATGCCGAGATCAACTGGGGCGACGGTACGGTCGAGACCGTCACGACGGCGAATCCGACGCACGTCTACGCTACGGCCGGCAGTTACGACGTGGAGGTGAGCGGCAAGGTGACGGCATTGAAATCGGCCGGTGAGAAGAGCTATGTGGTCGAGGTGCTCCAATGGGGACAGACGGGGCTCACGTCGATGGAAGATGCCTTCAACGGTTGCATGAACCTGAAAAGCATTCCCTCCGATACGGCCCATTCGTTCGACGGGGTGACGACTTTCAACGAAGCGTTCTACGATTGCCAGACGCTCGGCGCCATTCCTGCGGGGCTGTTCGACAACGCTACCCGGGCGACCGACTTCACCTCGACGTTCCATTTCTGCCACAGCATACCGGAGATTCCCGAAAAACTCTTCTACTACAATACCGAAGCGACTTCGTTCAGCCAGACCTTCTATTATGTGGGTTCGCAGGTGAACAAGGAGGCGGAAGGGCTGCTGACCGAGATTCCGGCAGGGTTGTTCGAGACGAACACCAAGGCGCAGACGTTCCTCTCGGTATTCGGCCATACGGCCATTCGGTCGGTTCCGGCCACGCTGTTCCAGAATTGCCCGAACGTGACGGTCATGACCTCGCTGTTCGACAGTTGCAAGGCGTTGGAGATCGTTCCGGCCGACCTGTTCGGCGGGTGCCCGGCGGTGACGAGTTTCTCGCAGGTATTCCGCATGTGCACGGCGCTCAAATCGATACCCGAACTGATTTTCTTCAACAATACGCTGGTGACGACCTTCAAGGGGGCGTTCAGCGGTGCGGGGATCGAGACGATTCCGGCCGGTCTCTTCGCGCGGCAAGTCGGTGTGACCAGCTGTTCGGCCGTTTTCCAGGACTGCCCGATCGGCTCGATTCCGCGCGGACTCTTCTCGACGATGACCAAGTGTACCGATTTCTCGCAGGCTTTCAAGGGGTGCACGAAACTGACATCCATACCCTCCGATCTGCTGGCTTCCTGTCCCGACGTCTCCAACGTCGCGTCGATTTTCGCCGAGTGCGCGTCGATCGCCTCGATCCCGAGCGGACTGTTCGGCCACACGACGAGCATCAAGAACGGCAACAACCTCTTCGAGGGCTGCTCCTCGCTGCGGACGCTGCCCGACGACCTGTTCGCCACCTTCTCGGCCACGGGAAACTTCACCTTCACGAGTACGTTCGAAGGGTGTACGTCGTTGCAGTCGCTGCCTTCGGGGTTGTTCGCGACCGTCGCGGCGACCGGATTCGCCAACACCTTCACCGATTGTACGGGATTGACGTCGCTGCCTGACGACCTGTTCGCCGGACAGACCAAGATCAAGACCTTCTCGAACACCTTCAACGGTTGTACGGGACTCGAATCGCTGCCCGAAGGGCTCTTCGCGGAGTGTGCGGCCATGACTTCCGTGTCGTCGGCCTTCATCGACTGTACGGGACTGAAATCGCTGCCCGCGGGGCTCTTTGCGAAGAATGCCGAACTGGCGACGATCACGTCGGTCTTCTCGGGTTGTACGGGGCTTACGTCGATTCCGGCCGGACTGTTCGACAACAACAAGAAGATCAAGACCGCGAAGACCGCCTTCAAGAATTGTTCGGCGCTGACGGGCGAGTCGCCCTTCACGCAGATCGACGGCCGGAAGATACACCTTTACGAACGTACCGCGGCACTCGGCTTCACGGCCGTTACGAACACCAACGCCACCGATTGTTTCGCGGGCTGCACGGGCCTGAGCGATTACGATGCGATGCCGGCGGCGTGGAAATAAGTGAAACAGTTAATGGAAAGCAAGATGAAAAAGTTCATTATCAAGCTCCTTTTCTCGCCACGGCAGCGTTCGAGCGAGTTCGGCTCGGCACTCGGCTTGACGAAAAGGTCGAATATCGTTCGTCCGTTTCCCGCCGCGGCGCAGCCCGCACAAGCGCGGCGCAGGCCGGTCGGACTGGCGAAAACGTGGATATATGCCGCATCGTTTGCGGCCGGCATGTTGCTGGCGGGTTGCGACACGGACGATGAATACCGCGCCGCCGAGCCCGAGCTCTACCTGACGGCCTCGACGCGGATCTTCGCCCTGTCGGCCGACGGCGGGCAGCGAACCGTGGTGATCGACACCAACTGCGGCGAGTGGAAGGTTACGACCGACGCCGCAGGTTGGCTGTCGAACCGGAAGGAGGGGAACCTGCTGACGATAACGGCCGGAGAGTCGTTGTCGACGAAAGCGCAGACGGCCGTGGTGACGGTTTCCAGCATCGACGACCCGTCGCTGACGTGCGAAATCCGCGTGATGCAGTACGGAACCGGCGCCACGAACCTGTCGGCACTCGGTACGGCCAACTGCTACATGGCGTCGACGGGTGCGTCGTACGTCTTCGACGCCTCGATCAAGGGCAACGGCTTGGGCGACGGCAATTCGGAATACATCGACAAGCACGGCCTGCTGCTCGACGAAGGGGTGGCGGCCGAGCTGCTGTGGGAGGCGGTTTTCGATGCCGACAAGACGCGCAGCCGCGACGTGATCGACGGCGAACCGGTTTACCGCAACGGCCGTATCTGGTTCACGACGGGCCGTGAGCAGGGCAATGCGGTGATCGCGCTGCGCGATTTTTCGGGCGAGATCGTTTGGAGCTGGCATATCTGGGTGACGGACCGCGAGGTGACGCTGACGGCCGCCAACGGCTACGAGTGGATGGATCGCAACCTCGGCGCGCTGAACAATACGCCGGGCGACGTGGCCAACCGCGGTCTCTTCTATCAGTGGGGACGCAAGGATCCGTTCCTGCCTTCGTCGGCGCCCTATACGACAGGGAACGTGACGGAGGCCAATGTCGAGAATCACCAGGTGGGCGACGGCACGGCCGAGTGGGCCTATACGGGCGTCCGACAGCAGTTGTTGACGGAGGCTCCGGGCAATATCGAGAATGCCGTACGGCATCCGACGCAGTTCCTGAAAACCTATTACCAGTATTCGGGTTCGTCGTGGTACGTGACGCCGACCAACGATGCGTTGAAGGAGGCCGACCTGTGGGGCGGAAATAAGATGTCGTCGGGTTACAAGACTATTTTCGATCCCTGTCCGCTGGGGTACATGGTGCCGCCCGACGGGGCTTTTGCGACGGCTGCCGGCGACATGTCGACGGGGGTGAACGTCGATGCTCAGTGGGGCCCGTTCGAGGGCAACGGCCGTGCGTGGATCGGCGGAACGGGCGATTTCTTCCCCTTCGTCGGGATTCTGACGATCAACACGCCGCTGACGAACTGCGGCCATATCGGTGTCTACTGGACGGCGTCGGCCGACGCTTCCAACGGCTACGGCTACGAGGTCTACGTGACGTCGGACTGGGGGCGCTACCGCCAGGGGGCGACGGCCTACGGCAACTCGGTGCGCTGTGTGAAGGAGAAGTAGCGTGCTGCTTGGAATGGGAGAGCCGGACGAATCCGATTCGTCCGGCTCTCTTTTTTCGTCGGTATCCGCATGAATGCCGGCGGAAGATGCGGTGCCGCCGTCAGTAGGCTTTGCGGCGGAACTCTTTGGGCGTCATTCCCACGCGGCGTTTGAAATACTGGCCGAAGAACGACGGATTGGGGAAATTGAGTTTGTCGGAGATCTGCTGAATGGTGAGCTGGTGATTGGTTTTGAGCAGATTTTTCGCATGCATGATGACCGTGTGGTTGATCCACCACGCCGCGCTGTTGCCCGATACGGTCCGTACTACCGACGAGAGGTATTTGGGCGTCACGCAGATCTGGTCGGCGTAGTACCCGATTTCGCGCTCGCGGACGTAGTGCTGCGAGACCAGAAAGAGAAACTTGCGAAACATGCTCTCCTGCCGCGTTTGGGCGCTCATGGCCAGCGGTTTGCCGTGTTGATAGATGTGGAAGATTTCGTAGTAGAGCATCATCGACATGTGGAGGGTGATCTGGTCGCGGTAGGGGTGGCCGTTCCGTTCGAATTCACTGAACATGCGGCAGTATTTGAGCATCCGCCGGAAAGTCGTATCGTCGAGCGAGATACAGGGATGGTCTTTGATGTAGAGGAACAGCGAGGTCGCCGAAGGGACCTGCACTTCGCGTGTGACGTCGATCTCGGAGACGATGCAGTAGGCCTCGAAATCGTCGCTGTGGTCGTCGAGTTGCATGAGCATTCGGGGGAAGAAGACGCACAGGTCGCCCTTCTGGATGTAGCAGCGGTGCTGGTTGAGCGTGACGCGGCTTTTCCCTCGCAGGCAGATACAGAACCCTCCGGTATTCAACTCGTGCGGCAGATAGTCGGATTCGGTGAATTCCATCGAGGAACTCGTGAGATGCAGCAGCCGGAACGAAGCGGAGTTCGGCCGTTCGGAATCCTGTTGAGGAGTCACTGGAATTTGTTGGAGGATTTCTTCCATAATAATGTTGAATTTCGCCAAAAGTAATAACTTTTTCTCGCATAATAGGAGGATTGAGCTCCTTTATTCGACTTATTGAATGTTATTGCCCGCCATATGGACAAGAAGCGCATCCTCCGATCGTTATTTTTGTGACGAATTACAGGAAAAAGACGAAAAACGAATGAAAATCATCTTGTCGGAAAAATACGGCCGTCTGGCTTCGTGGATGCGGAAATTGCCTGCGCAGGGCGTTTGCGGGGAGGTATTGCGCGACGACCGCAATACGCTTTGGTGCGAGCGGGTGGCGGGCGAGGAGTTTGTCGTCAAGCGTTTCGCCGTACCGCTGCGCCTGAACCGGTGGGTCTATACGTTTTTCCGGCCGACCAAAGCCCGACGTTCCTATGACTATTCGCTGCGGCTCCGGCAGTCGGGCATCGCCGTGGCCGATCCGGTCGGTTACATCGAGTGCCGGCGGGGGCTGCTGTTCCATACAGGCTACTATGTTTCCAAACGGCTTCCCTACCCGACGCTCCAACAGCTGGATCGAGAACCGCAGGCACGGCAGTTCGAGATTCTCGATGCCTTTGCGGCCTTCACCGTCCGCCTCCACGAAAAGGGTGTGCTCGATTACGACTACAATCCGGGCAACATCTTCTATTACCGGGAGGACGGTGCGTGGAATTTCGCGCTGATTGACGTCAACCGCATGGCCTTCCGCCGCAACCTGAGCCGGCGCGACTGCGTGGAGATGCTCCACCACCTCGACTGGGAGACGCCCTATCTGGATTATGTGCTGATCCGTTATGCCGAATTGCGCCGCTGGGACTGGAAACTCCTGAGCGGCGCCGTACTGCTCAAACAGGGGATCAACCTGCCGGTACGCATCCGGCGCTTTTTCAAACGGCTCATCGGGAGGAAGTAGCGGCCGGCGATGCGATTATCCGTCCGAGAAGTTGTATTTTCGGACGGCGATGGGACGCTGCGGCACCGGTCAGCGTTCGGCGCCGGCCGTTTCGCTCACCATGTCGCTCCACTCCGGATGCCGCTTGATGTAGACGGCGACGAAAGAGCACTGCGGAACGACTTTCAACCCCTGCCTGCGGATGTCGGTCAGTGCGGCGGCGACCAGTTGTGCGCCTACGCCACGTCCCTCGTATGCTTCGGGGACGAACGTATGCGTCAGGACGATCGTCCCGTTGTCCTTTTCATAGTCGATATAGGCGGTATGCCCTCCGAGGTCGAACTCGTAACGGCTGCGGGCCTCGTTGTCTTTGAGGATGTATCGTTCCATAGAATATCGTTGTTTTCAACCGTCGTTTTCTTGCCGAAGCGCAGTTCGCGCGACGCGGCTCTGCCCGTTCGACTCGGAGAAAACGTTGAATTTCATTCTTCGTTTTCTCGCCTCGGTAGAGTCCGAACTGCGTTCGGTTCTGCGCTCGGCTTGACGAAAACGTTGAATTTCTTTCTTCGTTTTCTCGCCTCGGCATAGTCCGAACAGCGTTCGGCTCTGCACTCGGCTTGACGAAAACGTTGAATTTTATTCTTCGTTTTCTCGCCTCGGTAGAGTCCGAACTGCGTTCGACTCTGCACTCGGCTTGACGAAAACGTTCTGTTTGGCCTGCAAATTACAAAATCGATTCCAAAACGGCTGTAAATCTTCCGGAATAAATGCGGGATTCCGGAAAATTCGTATATTTGACGATGCGAACTTATCCCGAACACCTTACTATCTATTCAATTTTATGAAAAAACTCTTTCTCCTCGCGGTGCTGTCGGCCGTCGTGTGCGGCGCAGCGGCACATCCCAATCACATCTTCGGCGTGCGTGTCGGCATGAACATCGCCAACATGACCTTCAAAGCGGGCGGCGTGAGCGCTACGCCCAACTCCGTAGTCCGCCCGCTGGTGGCTTTCTCCTATGAAAAGAGCTTGATGCACACCCTGCCGCTCTATTTCGAAACGGGGCTGGGTATCGCCGGCTACGGCACCTCGGTCAGCGACGGTGCGGTGAAGCTCAACGCCTACTATTTCGAGGCGCCGGCACTGGTCAACTGGCGTTTCGGTTTGACGGAAGACGTCTCGTTGATTCCTTATCTGGGTCTGAGTATGCGCGTCGGCTTCGCCGGCAAGGTGAAGTCCGGATCGGCAAAGGCCGATACGTTCGGCGACGGGGGATTCGACCGTTTCGATATGGGCGTCCGCGCCGGCATCGGGGTGGAGTACCGTCGTTATTCGTTCCGTTTCGGTTACGATGCGGGATTCCTCAATCTCTCCGATGTGTCGGACGTCACGGTTCGCAACAAGACGTTCCAGCTGCAATTGGGCTACCGCTTCTGATCGTAGCCCGATCGCAATTCATCGCTTCCCCTGCCGTTGCGGCGGGGGAAGGTCGTTTTAGGAAGGCTCGCTTTCCGGGCGGTCGGATTTCCGCGCTCCGTTTCGCTGCGTCCGGAACGAGGGTTTCGGCCCGGGTCGTCGGATTCCGGTACAGCCATTCGGAGAAGGAATCCTGCGGGGCTTCCTGCGTGAGGATCGATTGCCGGCGCATTTGCAGCGATCACCGGTGGGCAGGCTTTCGTGCGACGTATGTTCCCGATTCCGGTTTCGGCAGCCCGCAGGCCCGCGCGGAGGCATTGCGGAAGGGCGGGAAAAGTCCGGAACCTGTTTGCGGCACGCACTTTGCGCATGGGGCGAGTGTAAAACACCCCCGAAAGCTATGTTTGCGGATATTCATTTCATCGATTTTTTGCGCGCCAATCCGGCGCTGGCCGTTTTCGTCACCCTTGCGCTGGGTTTTCTGGTCGGCAAACTGCGCTGGCGCAGTTTCTCGCTCGGCACGGTGACGAGCGTGCTGCTGGCGGGCGTCGTGGTCGGGCAGTTGAAAATCGAGATTCCCGAACCGGCCAAGACCCTCTTTTTTCTCCTCTTTCTCTTTTCGGTCGGCTACGCCGTGGGCCCGCAGTTCTTCCGCGGGCTCAAACGCGACGGGCTGCCGCAGGTGGGGTTCGCGGTGGTCGTCTGCCTGTTGTGCCTCGGGTCGACGTGGCTCTGCGCCACGCTGATGGGCTACGACGTAGCGCAGGCGGCCGGACTGTTGGCCGGTTCGCAGACCATGTCCGCCGTGCTGGGCGTGGCGACCGACACCATCCGCCAGCTGCCCGACGGACAGGCGATCGATCTGGACGCCATGCCCGTCTGTTATGCCGTGACCTATATTTTCGGTACGGCGGGATCGGCGTGGATCTTGGGAACGCTCGGCCCGCGTCTGCTGGGCGGGGTGGAGAAGGTACACAAGGCGGCGCTCGACCTCGAATCGAAGCTGGGCGACGACGTCAGTTTCACGGCGGGCTTCGATCCTGCGGCGCGTGCCATCGTCTTCCGCGCTTACAAGGCCGAAAACGACTGGTTCGGGCAGCGGCACACCGTCGCCGAATTCGAACGCTACATGCAGTCGCAGAAGAAACTGATTTTCGTCGAGCGGCTGCGTCAGCGGGGGCGCATCGTCGACGACGTGACGCCCCGCACGACGATCTATCCCGGCGATACGCTCGTGGTGAGCGGCCGCCGTCAGTATGTGATCGAGGAGGAGGATTGGATCGGTACGGAGGTCGAGGACGCGGAGCTGACGAACTTCTCGGTGCAGAGCCTGCCCGTGGTGGTGAGCAAGCGCGGAGCGGCGGGGCAGTATGTGCGCAATATTTTGAAAAGGAAAGAAATGCACGGTGTGAATATCCGTTCTATCCTGCGTGCCGGCGTGAAGATTCCGGTGCTGGCCGGCGGCAAGCTCGATGCCGGCGACCGGCTCGAACTGGTCGGCCTGCCGCAGGACGTGCGCCGCGCCGCGCCGACGCTCGGGTTCAGCGATCCGGTCTCGGAAAAGACGGGGATGCCGCTGGTGGGGCTGGGCATCTTTTTGGGCGGACTGCTCTTCGGCTGGTTGCTGATGACCCGTATCGGGGCCGTGCCGCTGAGCCTTACGGTGAGCGGCGGCGTGCTGATCGCCGGCCTTTTCTGCGGTTGGCTCCATGCCCGTTATCCCCACGTGGGCAATATCCCGCAGCCGACGTTGTGGTTCATGAACAACGTCGGCCTGAACACCTTCATCGCCATCGTCGGCATTTCGACCGGCCCGACCTTCATTCAGGGATTTCAGGAGGTAGGGTGGAGTCTCTTTCTGATCGGCGCGGCCGCGACCTCGATTCCGCTCGTCGCGGGCATCTTCATCGGACGTTACCTCTTCCGGTTCAACGATGCGCTGACGCTGGGGTGCGTCGCGGGGGCGCGGACCACCACGGCGGCGCTGGGCGCCGTCGAGGAGACGATCCAGAGCAACGTCCCCTCGATGGGTTACACGATCACCTATGCCATCGGCAATACGCTGCTCATCATCTGGGGCGTGGTGATCGTGCTGCTGATCGCGTAGCGGGCGGCGGACTTTACCGGAGCGTCCGCTTCTGCCGCGGGGCGGGATGTCCGCCATTAGGCTCCGTTTGCAAAAGCAGGGCAAAATCCGTAGTTTTGTCGCTGTCAACCCCAGCGAGCATGAAACGAATCACGATCAAAGAGTTGGCCGAAAGGCTCGGACTGTCGCCGTCGACCGTGTCGCGGGCACTGGCCGGCGACCGGAACATCCGCCGCGAGACGCGGGAACGGGTTTCCCGGCTGGCGGGGGAACTGGGTTACCGTCCCAATCCGGTGGCTGTGAACCTCCGGTCGGGGCGGAGCAATACGGTCGGGGTGATCGTGCCCGAGATGGTCACGCCTTTCGCCGCGACGGTCATCGGCGGCATCCAGCGGGTGTTGTATGGGCGCGGCTTGAAGGTCATCATCGCCCAGTCGGACGAGAATCCGCAGACCGAATGCGGGAATCTGGAATTGATGGAGCGCTTCATGGTCGACGGCGTCATCGCCTGTCCGTGCGACGCGACCCGTAACGGCGAGATCTACCGGCGTATCCGGCAGCGCGGCGTGCCGCTGGTCTTCTACGACCGTGCGCCGCTGCGCGTCGATGCCTCGCGGGTGATCGTCGACGATTTTGCGACGAGCTATTTCCTTATGGAACACCTCGTCCGCAGGGGATGTCGCCGGATCGTCCACCTCGGCGGCCCGGCGCATATCCCGAATGCGAGGGAGCGTCTGCGCGGGTTCAGGTATGCTTTGGGGAAGTTCGGGTTCGTGTCGGACGGCCGGTCGGTGATTCCGGCAGGCGTGACCTTCGACGACGGCCGTGCGGCGGCCGACGAGTTGCTGCGCCGGATGCCCGATGCCGACGGCCTCTTCGCGTGGACGGATACGGTGGCGATCGGCGCGATGAACCGGTTGCGGGAACTGGGCATCCGCGTTCCGGCGCAGATGGCGGTGGCGGGGTATTCGGGAACCGTACTCTCGACGATCGTCAATCCGCAGCTCACGACCGTCGAGCAGCCGCTCGACGAGATGGGCTGCCGCGCTGCCGAACTGATTCTGGAAAAGATCGCCGATCCGTCGGCGCCCGACCGCACCGTCACGCTGACCGCCTGTATCCGCGAACGGGCGTCGACGGCGCGTTGAAAGAAGGATTACCGCGAACGGGGGCGCGTATCGGTCGATACGCGCCCCCGTTCGTATCCGGTGCGGCGGATCAATAGCCCAGGATACGCATCATGGCGCGGTAACTTTGCTCCTTGGCGAACAGACGCGTGTAGTATTCGTTGTCGCCCTTGTCGCGGTCGATGATGATGTGTTTGGGCGCGGGGATCAGGCAGTGCTGGATGCCGCCGAAGCCGCCGATCGACTCCTGGTAGGCGCCCGTATGGAAAAAACCGATGTACTGCGTGTTGCCCGCTTCGAGTTTGGGCAGGAAGATGGCGTTGGTGTGCGACTCGGCGTTGTAGAAATCCTCGCTGTCGCACGTCAGCCCGCCGAGGAAGACGCGCTGGTACTCCTTGTCCCAGTTGTTGACGGCAAGCATGATGTAACGCTGGTTGATGCCCCACGTGTCGGGCAGGGTGGTGATGAACGACGAGTCGATCATGTACCAGTTCTCGCGGTCGTTCTGCTGCTTCTGGTTGACGATCGAATAGAGCGCCGCGCCGCTTTCGCCCACGGTGAACGATCCGAACTCGGTGAAGATATTGGGTTCCTCGATGCCGTTCATCTCGCAGATGTGTTTGATCTGCGCCACGATCTCCTCGGTCATGTACTCGTAGTCGTATTCGAAGTTGAGCGAGTTTTTGATCGGGAAGCCGCCGCCGATGTTCAGGCTGTCCAGTTCGGGGCAGATGGCCTTCAACTCGCAGTAGACGTTGAGGCACTTGCCCAACTCGTTCCAGTAGTAGGCCGTGTCCTTGATGCCCGTGTTGATGAAGAAGTGGAGCATCTTCAACTGAAACTTCTTGTTGGTCTTGATCTTGCGCTTGTAGAAGTCGACGATGTCGTTGTAGCGGATGCCCAGACGCGAGGTGTAGAAATCGAATTTCGGCTCCTCCTCGCAGGCGATGCGGATGCCCACCTTGCACTTTTTCTCGATCGCGGCGTCCAGCAGTTCGACCTCCTCCTTGTTGTCGATCACGGGGATGGTGTTTTCGAATCCGTCGTCGACCAGCTGCGCGATATTCTCCACGTACTGAGGACGTTTGAAACCGTTACAGATGATGTAACGGTCCTTGTCGATGACCCCGCCGTCGTAGAGGGCGTTGATGATGTGGATGTCGTAGGCGGACGAGGTTTCGAGGTGGATGTCGTTTTTGAGCGCCTCTTCGAGCACGAAGGAGAAGTGGCTCGATTTGGTACAGTAGCAGTAGTTGTAAGCGCCCTTGTAGTCGACTTTCGCCATGGCCACGTTGAACATGCGCTTGGCACGTGCGATCTGCGAGGAGATCTTCGGCAGGTAGGTGACCTTCAACGGCGTACCGTACTGCTTGATGATCTCCATGAGCGGAATGTCGTACAGATTCAGCTCGTTGTCCTCGACCGAAAATTCGTCCTGAGGGAAATCGAACGTCTGTTCGATCAGGTCTTTGTACTTATTTTTCATGCTTTGTCCGGTTCATTTCCGGGAATCCGTCCGAGCTACATCGGTCGAAATCCGGCGAAGTAGCTCGATTACTTTTTCTCGAAATTCGCGGTGCAAAGTAGCTAATTATTTTTGATATGCGCAACGATTCGGTGCAATATCTCGATTTTTGCAGGCGTTTTCTGCATATCACGGAAAAATGTTGTAATTTTGAGGGGTAAAATCGACGGGATGTTATGACAACGGACGTGAAAGTTTTGATCGCAGAATTCCTTCGCACGCACAAGCGGCTCGTCGTGCCGCAGTTGGGGGCCTTCATCGTGAAGGCGCCCGGCGGGGAGATTCTCTTTTCGGAGCTGTTCAAGCGCGACGACGGGGTGCTGCGAGGGCTTTTGACGGCCGCCGGCGCCAGCGAGATCGAAGCGGCGGGCGCCATCGACCGGCTGATTTTCGATCTGCGCCATGCCGTGCAGCACGGCGGCGTGTATCTCGTCGCGGGGCTGGGGACTTTCTCCGCCGGCGCCAACGGGACGCTGGCGTTCGCCTACGATCCGCAGGCCGGTGCCGCGGCGGGGCCTGCATCGGCGGCGCCGGCGGGTTCCGCCGTGGAGACGGAAGCATCCGGCGAACCCGCTGCGGACAGGACCGTTGCATCCGGCGCGGGCGGATCGGTCGGGTCGGATGCCGTCGGCCGCGGACGGACGCCGCGCTATGAACCCGATCCCTGCGTGAAGGGTCTGACCTACGGCCGGCCGGTCAAGACGACCGATGCCTATACCTTCGTCGGCAGCAAGCCGGCGCGCCGGATCGATGCGTTCCTCATCGTGGCGATCGTGGCGGCGCTGCTGGCCGTAGGCGTGATCGTCTACGGATATGTCAACGACCGCCGCGCCAAGCAGATGCAGGCGGAGTTGATGGAGGAGGTTTCGCAGAGCGCCGCCGCCGGCGAAGCCGCTGCGGAGTCCGTCGCCGAGTGACCCTTCCTCAGCGGCAGGGAAGGGGACCAAACGAAAAAGAAAGAAACCCTATGGATTTAGTCTCATTGAAACAGCGCTTCGGCGTCATCGGCAATTCGGAGCTTCTGAATCGGGCGCTCGAAGTGGCCGTGCGCGTCGCACCGACCGATCTGTCGGTGCTGGTGACGGGCGAGAGCGGCGTGGGCAAGGAGTTTTTCCCGCAGATCATCCACGCCTATTCGGCCCGCAAGCACAATAAATATATTGCCGTCAACTGCGGTGCCATCCCCGAAGGCACGATCGATTCGGAGCTGTTCGGCCACGAGAAGGGGTCGTTCACGGGTGCCGTCGAAGCTCGCAAGGGCTATTTCGAGGAGGCCGACGGCGGGACGATTTTTCTGGACGAGGTGGCCGAGTTGCCGCTCTCGACGCAGGTGCGCCTGCTGCGCGTGTTGCAGACGGGCGAATTCATGCGCGTCGGTTCGGCCCGGGTGCAGCGCACCGACGTGCGGGTCGTGGCGGCGACGAACATGAATTTGCAGGAGGCCATCGAGAAGGGGCGGTTCCGCGAAGACCTCTACTATCGGCTCAATACGGTGCCCATCGCGGTGCCGGCGTTGCGCGACCGGCGCGAGGACATCTTCCTGCTGTTCCGCAAGTTCGCCTCCGATGTGGCCGTACAGTACCGTATGCCGCCCATCACGCTCGACGACGAGGCGCGCCGGATGTTGGAGGGCTACTACTGGCGCGGCAACATCCGCCAGTTGAAGAACGTGGCCGAGCAGATCTCGGCCATCGAGGAGAACCGCGTGGTGACGGCGGCGATTCTGTCGCGCTACCTTCCGCAGCAGCAGGGGGCTTCGACGCCCGTGGTGACGGCGGCGGGCGTGGCGGGCGATTCGGCGAGCGAGCGCGAACTGCTCTACAAGATCCTGTTCGACATGCGGGGGGACATCAACGACCTCAAACGCATGGTCTCGGAGCTGTTGCGCGGCGGTGCGGCGGCGTCCGAGGCGAAGCAGGAGGTGGCGGGTTACCTGCCCACGACGGCCGGGAGCACGTCGCACGGCCGCAATCGGGAGTATGCCGTCAACGCCGAGGTGGTCGAGGAGCCGCACGAGGCGCTGACGAAGGCCGACGTCCAGCGCGAACAGATCATCCGCGCGCTGCGCCGCAACAACGGCCGTCGCCGCGAAGCCGCCGCCGAACTGTTCATGTCCGAGCGCACGCTCTACCGCAAGATCAAGGAGCTGGGCATCGAGGACGATTGACGATCCCTCCTGTCGGCGCCTCACGGGAAGCCGAGGGACGGCAGCGGCGGGTGCGGGATCGAAAAAGACGAATATGCGGACCGGATGCCTGCGGGGTGTCCGATTCCGGTCCGAACGGCGGTCCGGCGGCCGTCGCGGTGTATCGGAGAACCGATGATGAGATAAGATGATGCTGAAAAACAAGATAATCTGTTGTGCGCTGCTTTTGGCGGCGCTTGTGACGGCGGGCTGCGGCGTGACGATCAAGTACTCGCTGTCGGGTGCGTCGATTCCGCCCGATGCCAAGACCTTCTCGGTGGCCTATTTCCCCAACAACGCGCCGATGGTGGAGCCGATTCTCAGTACGACGCTCACCGATGCGCTGATCGACAAGTTTACGCGCCAGACCCGTCTGGCGCAGGTCGACGAGGGAGGCGACTTCGCGTTCGAGGGCGAAATCACGGGTTACTCCTCGACGACGGCGTCGGTGGCCAGCGACGACTACGCGCTGTTGAACCGCCTGTCGATCACCGTCAAGGTGCGTTTTACGAACGTGCTCGACGAGGCGATGTCCTTCAACAAATCCTTCACGGCCTATGCCGACTACGACTCCACGAAGCTGCTCACGGAGGTGGCCGGCGAGCTGGTTCCCGAAATCGTGGATCAGCTGGTGAACGATATTTTCCAGGCTGCGGCCTCCAACTGGTAACGGCGATGGCGACATTCAGGGAGTATATCGCTTCGCTGGGAGCGGCCGGCGCGGTGCCGGAGGCGGAGCTGGACGAACTGCTCGGACGCTACGAATGGTTTGCCCTCGCACGGCTCGTACGCCTGCGGCAGCGGGGCGGCGATCCGTCGGAGGACGGCCGGCTCGGCTTCGCGGTGCAGGACAGGGCGGCGGGGACGGCGCCCGAAGTGGACAGGGAGCGGCTGACGGCGCTCTGCGCGGACGATCTGATCGACGATTTCCTGCGGGCGGGCGACTACCGCATCGTGGCCGAGGAGGGCGAAGCCGACGACGAAGTGAAGACCGTCGCCGATTTCGACGACGAGGACGACCTTGTCACCGAAGAGTTGGCCGAGATCTACCGGCAGCAGGGGTTAAATGACGAGGCATGCGCGATTTATCGCAAATTAAGTTTGCGAAATCCGGAAAAAAGTGTTTACTTTGCCGAACTTATCGACGAAATAGCGTCCGAGGGGAAGAATCGTTAAAATAAAAGAATAGAACAGTATGTACACATTTTGTATCGTTGTGATTTTATTGGCCAGCGTCAGCCTGATTTTCGTGGTATTGGTGCAAAGTCCCAAAGGGGGAATGGCTGCCAATTTCGGTGCGGCGAATCAGGTGATGGGCGTGCGCGACGCGGCGAACGGCTTGGAAAAATTCACGTGGGCGATGGCTCTCGTCATCGTCGTGCTGAGCCTTGTGGCCACGCTGTCGATGGACAAGGGTACGGTTGCTGCCAGCAATAAGGATCTGGAAAAGGATGCCAATGCGTTGATCGAGATGACCCAGGAGGCTCCTGTCATGCCGCAGGCCGTGCCGGCGGAGACCCCTGCTTCCGAGCAGCCTGCCGCGGATCAGCAGCAGTAACGTGCAGCGACCCTGCGAATGAAAAGCCGGAACGGAAAGTCCGGCTTTTTTTGTGGCTGCGGCAGGTATCCTGATAAATAGGTATTGCATATCGACGGCAGGGTGCGTATATTTGCCGGTGTGAACCTGCTTTTTCGGCCGTCGTCTCCGTGTCCGAAAAGTTCGTCTGCGGCAGCGGGGCGGCAGGGCAGGTAACGGAAAACTGCGTCGGGGACGCCGCCGCACGGATTAATAGTCAATCGAAGTTTATGGCGCATTCGCATCACGATCACTCCCACGAACACGTTCGGCGGCTCTCGTCGCTCAACCGCGCTTTCATCGCGGGCATTCTGCTGAACTCGGTTTTCGTCGCCGCGGAGTTCACGGCGGGCATCCTCTCCAATTCGATGGGGCTGCTCTCCGACGCGGGGCACAACCTGAGCGACGTGGCGAGTCTGCTGCTCGCCCTGCTGGCGTTCCGCCTGGCGCAGGTACGCCCCACGAGCCGCTATACCTACGGCTACCGCCGCAGCACGATTCTCGTTTCGCTGCTCAACGCCGTCATCCTGCTGGTCGCCGTCGGCGCCATCGTCGTCGAGAGCGTTCGCAAGCTGCTCCATCCCGAACCCGTAGGGGGCGAGGTGGTGCTCTGGGTGGCAGGCATCGGCGTGGTCGTCAATTTCGCCACGGCGCTGTTCTTCCTGCGCGACAAGGACCGCGACCTGAACGTCAGGGGCGCTTATCTGCACATGGCCGCCGACGCGCTGGTGTCGGTGGGCGTGATGGTGTCGGGGGCGGTCATGATGGCGACGGGCTGGTATCTGATCGATCCGCTGGTCGGCCTGCTCGTGGCGACCGTCATCGTCTGGTCGACGTGGGGGCTGCTGCGCGACAGCCTGCGGTTGTCGCTGGACGGCGTTCCCGCGGGGATCGATTACGACGAGGTCTTCCGCACGGTGGCGTCGCAGCCGGGTGTGAGCGGGGTGCACCATCTCCACGTCTGGGCGCTCAGTACGACCGAGAACGCCTTGACGGCGCACGTAGCGGTACACGATTTGCAGCGGATGCCGCAATTGAAGGAGGCGCTCCGCGCACGGCTCCGCGAACTGGGGATCGATCACGCCACGCTCGAATTCGAGAGCGACGTGCAGCCTTGCGGCGAACATGCCGACTGCGATATGGAACAGGGCCGTTGCGGCGGCGCATCGCAGCCTGTCCGCTGAATCCCGTTGTAGCCTATGAACTCATCGATAGCCTTTCCGCTGCTGCTGACGCTGCTGGCCGGTCTCGCGACCGGTATCGGCAGCGCCATCGCGTTTTTCGCGCACCGCACCAACGTACGTTTCCTCTCCTTTTCGCTGGGCCTTTCGGCCGGCGTGATGATCTACGTCTCGTTCGTCGAGCTGTTCGCCGAGTCGCAGGCGTTGCTCACGGCCCAGTGGGGCGCCACGGCAGGCGTCTCGGCGACGGTCGCCTGCTTTTTCGGCGGCATCCTGCTGATCGGCGTCATCGACCGGCTGGTGCCCTCGTTCGAGAATCCGCACGAGATGCACTCGGTCGAGGAGATGAACCGCCGCCCCCGTGACCGTAAGCTGATGCGCATGGGGCTGATGACCGCTCTGGTCATCGGTATCCACAACTTCCCCGAGGGGATCGCCACCTTCATGTCGGCGATCGACAACCCGACGCTCGGTATCGCCATCGCCGCAGCGATCGCCATCCACAACATCCCCGAAGGCATCGCCGTTTCGGTCCCGATCTACTACGCCACGGGCAGCCGCCGCAAGGCCTTCCTGCTTTCGCTGTCGTCGGGCCTGGCCGAACCGGTCGGCGCGCTGCTGGCCTATGCCGTGCTGCTGCCGTTCCTCTCGCCGACGCTGCTGGGGTGTCTGTTCGGATTCGTTGCGGGCATCATGGTCTTCATTTCGCTCGACGAACTGCTGCCCGCTGCCGAGGAGTACGGCGAGCACCACATCTCGATCTACGGCGTGGTGACGGGCATGGCTCTGATGGCCGTCAGTCTGATCGTCTTTTCCTGATCCCTCGCATCCCGGACGGCGGGCGCATCCCCGATGCGCTCCGGCGCCGTGCGGGTAGCAGGCGCCGGAGCGTATCCGTGTTCCGCGGATGTTTTTCGGAAGGCAGGAGGGAGGGGCGGAGCATGGTTCATGCGGGAGGCGTTTTTCCGGAGCCGGCGGTCGGCGCGCGTCGTTCGTGTTAATTTATCGTTAAGAATAGGTTACCGAATTGTTACCGGCGGGTGAAAAAGCTATCTTTGTTCCGCATTTGCCCGAATTCGACAGAATGGAACCTATATATACGTTTATGTTGGCCGCCATGGCGCTTCTCGCCGTGACCGGTCTCTTCATCGGAGTGATGAACGATGCCGCCAACTTCCTCAATTCGGCCATCGGTTCCAAAGCGGCCCCCGTGCGGGTGATCATGGCCGTCGCGTCGGTGGGAATCATCGTCGGCGCCGTCACGTCGACCGGCATGATGGAGGTGGCGCGCAGCGGCATGTTCGATCCGTCGCGGTTCACGTTCCGCGACGTGATGATCCTCTACTTCTCGGTGATGCTGGCCAATATCATCCTGCTCGACGTCTACAACACGATGGGCCTTCCCACGTCGACTACCGTGGCGCTGGTCTTCTGCCTGTTGGGAGCGGCGCTGGCCGTTTCGACGGTGGTCATCACCTCCAACGACGAGATTTCGCTGGTCGAAATCGGCCGGTATATCAATTCGACGCGGGCGATGGCCATTCTGGCGGGCATCCTGCTGTCGGTGATCCTCGCCTTTACGCTGGGCACGCTGGTGATGTACGTCTCGCGTGCGATCTTCTCGTTCCGCTACCATACGCTTTTCCGCCGTTACGGGGCGTTGTGGTGCGGCATATCGTTTACCGCGATCGTCTATTTCGCACTGTTCAAGGGGTTGCAGGGGGTGATGAACGGCTCGGCGCTGTTCGCTTACATCGATTCGCATCTGGCCCTCTCGCTCTTCGTGCTCTGGATTCTGTGCAGCATCCTGCTCTTCTTCTTGCAGATGTTCGGCGTCAATATCCTCAAACTGAATATTCTGGCGGGAACTTTCTCATTGGCGCTGGCCTTCGCCGGCAACGACCTCGTGAATTTCGTGGGTGTGCCCGTGGCCGGTTACGACTCCTACATGATGGCGCGCGCGTCGGGCGATGCGGCCATGACGATGGGCGGACTGGCGACCGACGCTTCGGCCAATATCCTGCTGCTGCTCGCGGCGGGAGCGATCATGATCGTGACGCTGTGGACGTCGCGCCGCGCGCTGTCGGTTTCGAAGACGGAGCTGTCGCTGTCGAACCAGAACGAGGGCGAGGAGCGTTACGGTTCGTCGGTTGTCTCGCGCGGCTTGGTTCGCGCAGCCATGAACGTGAATGCCTTTTACGAACGGATCATGCCCGCCCGTCTGCAACGGGCGGTGGCGGCGCGTTTCGAGAAACTGCCCGAGGAGGAGCGCGAAGGCGGATCGTACGACCTGATCCGCGCCACGGTGAATCTCACCACGGCGTCGATCCTCATTTCGATCGCCACGTCGCTCAAACTTCCGCTGTCGACCACTTACGTCTGCTTCATGGTTTCGATGGGCTCGTCGCTGGCGGACCGTGCGTGGGGTCGCGAGAGTGCCGTCTACCGCATCACGGGCGTGCTGACCGTCGTGTCGGGGTGGTTCGTGACGGGCTTCGGCGCCTTTACGATCGCCTTTCTGGTGGGATTGACGCTGATGTACGGCGGCAATGCGGCCGTTCTGATCGTATCGGCGCTGTGCGGCTGGATGCTCGTGCGCAGCAACCGCAGGAAGAACAGGGCGGCCGTGGCCGAGACGCAGCGACCCGCCGCGAGCCGTGCGAAGGACACCGAAGGGGTCATCGAGGAGTGCATCGCCGAGGTCTGCTACACGATGGGGCAGGTGACCCGCATCTACGACCGCACGCTGATCGCCGTTTTCAAGGAGAACCGCAAGGTATTGCGCGAAATGGTGCAGCAGTCGAACGACCTGTTCTACCGCTCGCGCGAGCGGAAATACAAGGTGATGCCGCTGTTGCTGCGCCTGCAAGACAACGAGATCGATTCGGGACACTACTATGTGCAGGTGGTCGATTACATGAACGAGATCACCAAGTCGCTGCTCCACGTCACGCGCCCCTGCTTCGACCATATCGACAACAACCACGAGGGGATGACCCGGGAGCAGATCGAGGATCTGATGAAGATCAACGACGAGGTGGAGACGATCTTCACGCGCATCAACGTCATGCTGCGCAACAACGATTTCGCCGACATCGACCTGATTCTCGAACTGCGCGACGAGCTGTTCGAATCGATCGCCGACGCGATCAAGCGCCAGCTCAAACGCATCAAGAACAAGCAGTCGTCGACCAAGGCCAGCCTGCTCTACCTGACGATTCTCAACGAGACGAAAACGATGGTGTTGCAGGCGCGAAACCTGGTCAAATCGCAGCGTTATTTCCTCGAACACAAGACAGAATAGGGGATCGGCCCTTGCAGCCGCGGGTGCAAGGACAGAAAAGAGTGCCGGAGGCAGGGCTTCGCCGCCTCCGGCACTCTTTCCGTACCGTCTCCCGTTTCGTGCGGGTTCCGGATGTTCGGATCAGAACTTGTAGCCGTATTCCAGGCCGATGATGTGGTGGCTTTCGCGTTCGGAGGAGATGTAGTCTACCGTGGGGAAGTCGTCGAAAACCGGTTCGTCGCTGATCTTGTAGTCGAAGCGGTAGTAGAATTCGAGCGACGAACGTTTGTTGAAGGCGTATTTCGCACCCAGCGAACTGCGCACCTTTTCCAGATAGTTGCCTACCGTTTCGGGGGCGTTGAGCGTCTGCGTCAACTCGACGAAGACATAGGGTTTGAGTCCGGTACCTGCTACGGCGTACTCCGCCATGAGGCGGTGGCGCAGCACCCATGCGGTTTTGGCGGCGACGGCCGGATCGACGTAGGCGGTGTGGAGAGTCGCCTGCGGACGTTCGCGCAGCGAGAAATTCCACGCCCCCGTCTTGTAGCTGGCCGTCAGTTCGAGGTAGAAGCGGTGGCGCATCTCCATCGAGCGGTCGGCTCCCCGGTCGTTGGCGATCAGTGCATAGAAGGCTGCCGCCTTGAACCACGGCCGGACGTCGTAAGCGTAGCTCAGCGTCGTATAGATGCGGTCGAGTTGCGACCAGTTGTCTTTGAGCCGCAGCTCCTCGTCGAGCGTGATCGAATGCCGCAGGCCGAGTTGTTTGGTCAGGGCGAACGAGAAGCGGGCGCGGAAGTCGTTGTCATGCGTCGTGCGGCGCTCCTGCGCCTGTGCCGTCGCGGCGAGCAGCAGGACTGCGGCGAGCGGAAGGAGACGGCGGGTGTTCCGGGCGAGCGTGCGTTTGCAGGCTGCGCCGGGCGAGAAAAGCGACTGTCGGAAGAAACGAAGGAGATTCATTTTCTTTGGATATATTGGATATGAAAAAGTAAGGAAAAGTCAACGATAATCTTGCGAAAGTAACGAAAATATCGCGGAATTCAAAATCTTCGGCATTCGAATCCGAAAGCGGAGCCTGCCGGAGAGGTACCGTGAGGGCGGTCTGCCCCGTCCGAAGCGGGCCGTGCGGAGCGGTCGGAAGGGTGGAATCGGGATTCGTTTCATCTCTTTTGTCTTTTGTTTACGGAACAAAGGTCGGGGGCGATTTTGTAGCGAATTTGTAATTTTCGCCTTGCGGCCGTTTTTTGCGGTCTGCGGTGTTGTTTCAGCCGGTTCTCGGGGGCGGACGCGCTGCGTCCGCATCGTTGGACGGTACGGGAGCGGGGCGGACGGCGTCGGAACGGAACGGCTGTGTCGCGATGCCGGCGGCCGTTTTGCCGCAGCGGGATTCCGCAGCGGGGGCGGCGGGCGGAGTGGTTGCCGCGAAATTCCGGTCGGTTGTCCGATACGGCGGCCGAAGCGCCTTTTTATTGTATCAGGATATTGTAAAACAACGCATTACCCCCCCCCGAAAACGCTGTCGCTTTCAGGGGAGGGTAATGCGGTTGAAATCGGTATGGAATCCGGTTATGCCCGGTAGCGGCCGTGGTAGCTGTCGTGCGGATTTTGCAGCCGGGCCTTCTTCCGTTGGGAGAGGGTGAAGACGACCAGCGTGACGACCAGCGCCAGCAGGGCCAGGACGATCATGATGAAGAGAAATGTAGCCATGATAATTATATATATTATAATTATGTTGTGTGTGTTTCGGGATGTAGCTGCAAATTCAGAGCCGTTTGAGCGACATGCGGACGGTCTCTTCGACCGAGATGTCGGGTTGCTCTTTGAGAATGGCCCGGACGACCTTGTCCGAAGCCGCTTTGGGGAAGCCGAGCATCACCAGGGCCGCCGTCGCTTCGTCGTAGACGGCGTCGCCGTTGCCGGCGACGGGCAGCGGACCGGCGTCGCCGTCGCCGTCGAACAGGGCCGTGAGTTTGCCGCTCAGCTCGACGATGATCTTCTGGGCGGTTTTCAATCCCAGCCCCTTGACGTTTTTGAGCAGGACGGCGTTTTCGGTGGTGATGATGCTTTGCAGTTCGCGCGGCGAATAGGTCGAGAGAATCATGCGTGCCGTGTTGCCGCCCACGCCCGATACGCTGATGAGCTGGCGGAACAGTTCGCGCTCGGTCTTCGTCGAGAAGCCGAAAAAGAGCTGCGCGTCCTCGCGCACGACGAAATGGGTGAAGAGCTTCACCTCGCTCCGGCCTTCGATTTCCGAATAGGTCTGCAACGAAATATGGAGCAGGTAGCCTACTCCGCCGGTTTCGACGACGGCGTAGGCGGGCGCCAGTTCGGCGAGCTTCCCCTGGATATATTCGTACATTCTTTTCGAGAAATCGTTTAACGGATACAAAAGTACGAAAATTTTTCTTATCTTTGTGTCCATTATAGGCTTTTTGATAGCATTCTGGCATTTTTAATTACGAATAATAAGACGGAGTATGAAGAAAATTTTGTATGTCGCAGCCGCTGCAATGTTTCTGATTGCAGGTTGCAAGGGCAATGGTGCGACGCAGCCGGCGGAGAACGCTCCGGCGCAGGCCGTAGGCAGCAGCGACATTGCTTTCGTACAGGTGGAGGTCGTGTTGGCGCAGAGCGATCTGTTCCAGAGCGAAGGCGCCGCGCTTCAAGAGAAGACCAAGAAAGCGCAGGAGGGCTGGGCCAAGAAGGAGCGCGATCTGCAATCGAAGGCTGCACAGTTGCAGGAGAAGTATCAGAAAGGATTGATTACTACGGCTAACGCGCAATCCGAACAGGAGAAGATCCAGCGGCAGATCGCCAACTATCAGTCCGTTGCCCAGAAGGAGGCGCAGACGCTCGACGAGGAGAACTACGTCTTCACGAACCGGGCGCAGGATCTGATCCACCGCGCCGTGCAGGAGCTCAACGCCGACAAGAAGTACAAGCTCATCCTCAACGCCACGTCGCTCGTCGACGCCGACTCGCTGCTCGACATCACGCCGCTGGTGCTGGCCAAGGTCAACGAGTTGTACGCTGCCGACAAGAAGGCCGATAAGGAGTAGACGGCCGGCGGCCGACGCGAGCGTTTATCGGAGCGATAAAATACCGACGCCCTGCGGGAAGTCGGTATTTTTTCTTATTTTTGTCATCGTAATTTAAGGCTCGTTTGCAGTTATGGGATTCGTACCGTTTACATTCATCGATCTGATCGACATTCTGTTCGTGGCGTATATCATGTATTGGATATACCGTACCACCAAGGGAACGAACGCCCCCTACATCATTTCGGGCATCATCGTCGTTTATCTGTTGTGGGTGATCGTCAAGACGCTCAACATGGAACTGCTGTCGACGATCCTGGGGCACATCATCAGCGTCGGCGCCATCGCGCTGATCGTGGTTTTCCAGCCCGAAATACGCCGGTTCCTGCAAAAGATCGGCATGAGCCAGAAGCGGTTCAATTTCATTTCGCGCATTTTCAACCACGGCTCGAAGATAGCCGAAACCAATTTGCAGCCGCTGGTGGTGGCCTGCCGCGAAATGTCCGATACGAAGACCGGCGCACTGGTCGTCATCGGGCAGCAGAGCGATCTGTCGCTCATCACCGAGGGCGGCATCTGCCTCGACGCCAAGATTTCGTCGCAGCTGATCCACAATATCTTCTTCAAGAATTCGCCGTTGCACGACGGCGCCGTGGTCATCGAGGGCGACCGCATCGTGGCGGCCCGCTGCATCCTGCCCGTGACGCAGAGCGACGTCCCGAAGTCGTTCGGTACGCGCCACCGTGCCGCGATCGGCATGAGCGAGATTTCGGACGCGATCATTCTGGTAGTCTCGGAGGAGACCGGCGCGATCTCGATCGCCAACAACGGCCGCATCAACCTGAACATCCCCTCCGACCGGCTGGGTGCTGTTTTGCAGAAATACCTGATCTCTAAAAAGTGACGCGTCGCAGCGGGTTGCGTCGTCGCGGCCCCTCCCTTCCGTGCGTTTTGCCGGCTTGCGGGCAGGAAAAATGCAAATAAAATAGGGTTGTTGCGCAATTTTTTGTAAATTTGCACGATTATATAACGATGAGAGTCCGGTGGTATATGGGTGCGCTGGCGCTGGCCGCGCTGGTTTCGTGCAGCGACGAGGAGGATATCCTGCCTCAGCAGCAGGAGAAGATCGTTTCGTACCTGACGCGGTCGCACACCCCGACGCTGCTCTCGGAGCAGGATGCCGCCCAGTCGCTCGACAACGACCCGCCGTATTACTCGACTTTCGGCAATACGACCTACCGTTATATCGCCGATGTCTATGACGAGGAGCGTCTGACGCGGCCGGAGGTGAGCGAAGGGAGCAGGGTCGAACTGACCTTCTCGCTCTACGACTTCACGGCTTACTCGACGCCCAAGCCCAACGAATGCCTCTACTCCAACGATACGACGATCATCAACCGGTTGGTCGAAGGAGGGTTGAATCCCCGCTACTGGGTGGAGTGCGACCTCTACGGAGTGCCGCTTCGGGACGAGTTCGGGCAGTTCGTGCCGCTCAGGCAGACGTTGCAGATCGGCGGCGGGGCGACGCTCAGCGGGTTGCAGGCGGCACTCGTCGGTTGCCGCGAAAAGGATGTCGTGGAACTCTACATGACTTATAATCAGGCTTACGGGGAGAAGCTCATCATGGGATTGATGACCAAGCAGTGTCCCGTAGCGTTTTTCTGTACGATAAACAAAGTAACGAAATAGGTGAACAACAGTATTATGCGTTTTTCTTTCGGAAAGATATGGGCGGCTGCGGTCTGCCTCCTCGTTTTCGCGTCGTGTGCCAAGGACACGAGCGAGTCCTATGCAGGGATCGAGCAGCGCTCGCTCGATGCGTGGATGAAATTGCATCGTCCGGAACTGCTCGGCAACAGGCAGGAGGCGCGCGGATTCTCCTATTACGTCGATGTGCTCGACGCGGGTTCGACCGACAAGGCCGACACGCTGATCGCCGAGACCGACTGCTGGGTGCAGTACGAGTTCACGGCCCGCGACCTGAACGGCAACGTCTGCATGACGCGCAACGCCGTGCAGGCCAAGCAGCAGGGGACCTTCACCCGCTACACCTACTATTCGCCCTATTTCCGTTACAGCGGATCGGACTATACGACGCTGCTCGAAGGCAGTTATTATGCGCTGCGCGAGCCGCTGACGCTCAGCGAGGAGTATATCGCCGAACATCCGGATCGCGGGTTGAAAAACGGGATGCAGGCGCGGCGCGGTACGGAGCTGATGCTCTATCTGCCTTCGTCGCTGGCCTATTCGTCGTCGGGCGCCAGCAGCGACGCGGGTTACGGCGGGCAGTACGAACTCGACGCCAACCGTCCCGCGATTCTTCACATCAAGGTGACGGGCCGCGTCTCCAATCCGCTGGCATACGAGGGAGAGACGGTCGATGCCTTCGTCGAGGACAACGGTACGGTCTGTCCGGTCGAGGAGGAGGAAGACAAGGACGATCCGAAACTCGCTTCCGTCCGCCGGTCGCTGCGCGATGCCGAGACCGACGAGCCGGAGTTGCCCGACACGAGCGTCGATCCCTACAAATATACGTGGTATCAGGCCGTGGATACGGTTCCGCAGCTCTATATCTCGCATGTCTTTTCACCCGGCCGCGAACCGGCGACTACCTACAACTGGAAGAATACCTATTCGGTGCCCTATTTCCCCTACAACGAATCGATGGCCGCACTCGACAAGAAGATCAACGACGTGCTCGTGGAGCGTTTCGGTGCGGGCACCTACAAAGGCGATTCGATCAAGAGCGGCGAGACGGCTTCGATCTGGTATATCGGCCGTTTCCTCGACGGATTCATCTTCGACACGAATATCGACGAGGTGAAGAGGCTCATCTACGGCGAGGTGCAGAGCGAAGGCAGCGCCTACCAGTACGAAGTTCCCGAAGAGGGCGACACGTCGACGTTGGAGACGATCTATGCGTGGTATTACAGCATTCCGCAGTTGCGCTACGGGCAGTGGGCGACGATCGTCACCACGTCGAGTTTCGGCTACGGCGCTTCGGGCAAGAGCGGCGGATCGTCGACCTCGGGCGGATCGTCGTCGAGCAGCTACCTCGATTACTACAACTACTACAATTATTACAACTACTATAATAATTATTACGGCGGTCTGTACGGCAACTCCTACTACGACAGCTACTATAACAATTATTACGGCGGTCTGTACAACAGCTATTACTACAACAACTACTATTACGACGACTATTCGTCGAGCGGCAGCACGACGACGACCTATACGACGGAGATTCCGGCCTATTCTCCGCTGCTGTTCGAGATCTATATCGAACCCAAGGAGTGAGTCGTCCGGCAGGATCGGATCGGGCGGAAGAGGAGTACTCTTCCGCCCTTTTTTTGTCCGGTGCCGTGGCGGGCCGGTATTCGTCCGATGCGCTTCCGACGGGCATCGTCGCACGCGCCGCCGCAGCCTGCCGGAAATCCGTAGGTAGGCGGCGGCGCGGAAAAGCGGCTCGACGCGCCGGAACGACCGGAAGCCGCCGTGTTTCTGTTGCGTGCGGAGCGATATGCCGGATCGGAGACGGGAGGTCTTCTATCCGGCACGGTCTATCGCCGTGTGCGGATCGCTTCGGCGGGCGATGCGGGCCGCCGGCCGTCGAGTCCGGATGGAGACAAAAACTCCTCTTTTTCTTGGCTGACCTGCCGTTTGTCGTCTGCGGGCGGGATCGCTCCGGCCGCGACCGAATGAAGTCCGCCGTGCGGGACGGCGGGTTGCCGAATGCGGCGCGATACGCCGATGCCGGACGGACGTTAAAAAAAGACGGCCCCGCGAGGGAGCCGTTAAATCTGACGTGCCGGTCGTATTATTGTTGGTTGAGAATGCGCATCGCCGCATCGAGGATCGTGGTGTCGTCCAGCGTCACGACTCCGCCGTCGGGACCCTGTTCCACATGGATGCCGACATTTCCTTTGGCATCGTAATGCTTCCCGCCGAAATAGTTGCGGACGGTGTCCACGTCGATTCCCAGTTCGTCCGCTATCCGTTGCGAGCTGCCGCTGGGCAGTTTATCCTTGATACGACGCAACTCATTAAATGTGATAACCATAGCTTTATAAGTTTTAGAGTTGATATTTCACCTACTAAATTACGGTATTAATTTGAATTTTACAAATTCCGGAGGCAATATCCGTGCATAAATTTCGGAAAACGACCACTTTTTTCGGAATTCCGCCGCTCCCGTCTCCGTTTGCAGGCGCCGGCGCCGGCGGAGCGCGGGAGGACGGAGCGATATCCGTCGGCGGAAGGATCGGTGTCCGGCGTGCGGCCTCCGGAGCTTTTCGCGGTTTTGCGGCCGGTGCGGATTTGGCGTGCGGACTGTCATTCCGGCGGTCGGAAGACGACCTCTCGACCGCCATTTTGTCAGTCGGAGGTGCGTTTTTGGCAGGCTGCGGCGGGGCCGGCCGGATATTTCCGTCCGAAAATCCGTTTGGTATAACCTTTGCTCGTTTCGGGGCACGTGACGGCTCCGTCGGGAGACCGGACAGAAAGAATAAAATTGAAAACGAAATAATAATTTAAGATTATGGGAAAGATTATCGGTATTGATTTGGGTACTACGAACTCTTGCGTAGCGGTTATGGAGGGTAACGAACCTGTCGTTATCCCCAATTCGGAAGGTCACCGCACCACTCCTTCGGTGGTCGCATTCACCGAGGGCGGCGAACGGAAGGTGGGCGATCCGGCCAAGCGTCAGGCCATTACCAACCCCATGCGCACGATCTTCTCGATCAAGCGTTTCATGGGCGAGACATACGATCAGGTGCGCTCGGAGATCGAGCGCGCGCCCTACAAGGTCGTCAAGGGCCCGAACGACACGCCGCGCGTGGAGATCGACGGACGTCAGTACAGCCCGCAGGAGATTTCGGCCATCATTCTCCAAAAGATGAAGAAGACGGCCGAAGACTATCTGGGGCAGACCGTTGACGAAGCGGTCATCACCGTGCCGGCCTACTTCTCCGACTCGCAGCGTCAGGCGACGAAGGAGGCGGGCGAAATCGCAGGGTTGAAAGTGCGCCGTATCATCAACGAGCCTACGGCGGCGGCACTGGCCTACGGCCTGGACAAGAAGAGCGCCGACATGAAGATCGCCGTTTACGACCTGGGCGGCGGTACGTTCGATATTTCGATTCTGGAACTGGGCGACGGCGTCTTCGAGGTGAAGTCGACCAACGGCGACACGCATCTGGGCGGCGACGACTTCGACCACGTGCTGATCGACTACATGGCCGAGGCGTTCAAGGCCGAGCACGGCGTCGACCTGCGTCAGGACCCGATGGCGATGCAGCGTTTGAAGGAGGCGGCCGAGAAGGCCAAGATCGAGCTGTCGTCGTCGACTTCGACCGAGATCAACCTGCCCTACATCATGCCGGTGAACGGGATTCCGCAACACTTGGTGATGACGCTCACGCGCGCCAAGTTCGAGCAGCTGTGCGACCATCTGATCCACAAGACGATCGAGCCTTGCAAGCAGGCGTTGCGCGACGCGGGGCTCGAAGCGGGCCAGATCGACGAGGTGATCCTCGTGGGCGGTTCGACGCGTATCCCCGCAATCCAGCAGATCGTCAAGGAGTTCTTCGGCAAGGAGCCCAACAAGAGCGTCAATCCCGACGAGGTGGTCGCTATCGGTGCAGCCATTCAGGGCGGCGTGCTTACGGGCGAGGTGAAGGACGTGCTCCTGCTCGACGTGACCCCGCTGTCGCTGGGTATCGAGACGCTGGGAGGCGTGATGACCAAGCTCATCGAGGCCAATACGACGATTCCGACCCGCAAGAGCGAGGTCTTCTCGACGGCGGCCGACAACCAGCCTTCGGTGGAGATCAACGTCTGCCAGGGCGAACGTCCGCTGGCGCGCGACAACAAGTCGATCGGCCGCTTCCACCTCGACGGCATCCCTGCCGCACCGCGCGGCGTGCCGCAGATCGAAGTGACGTTCGACATCGACGCCAACGGCATCCTGAACGTATCGGCGAAAGACAAGGGTACGGGCAAGGAGCAGAAGATCCGTATCGAGGCGTCGAGCGGTCTGACCGAGGAGGAGATCCAGCGTATGCGCGACGAGGCCAAGGCCAACGAGGCGAAGGATAAGGAGGAGAAGGAGCGCATCGACAAGATCAACGCCGCCGACTCGAATATCTTCGCTACCGAGAAGCAGCTCAAAGAGTACGGCGACAAGCTGCCCGCCGACAAGAAGTCGGCCATCGAGGCTGCGCTCGGCAAGTTGAAGGAGGCGCACAAGAACGCCGACGTCATGGCGATCGACACCGCCATTACGGAGCTCAACGCCGCATGGCAGGCCGCTTCGCAGGACATCTATGCCCAGCAGCAGGCGCAGGGCGGTGCGAATGCCAACGCCAACGCCGGAGCGGGTGCTTCCGGAGCAGGGGCGGG
>ENA-UAKW01000094-UAKW01000094.1-human-gut-metagenome-genome-assembly--contig:-NODE-94-length-55578-cov-24.922663_pt1 | contig 55578 bp, 51 predicted proteins | sample MGYA00243691_ERZ654450 | MGnify/ENA primary metagenome ERZ654450 (study PRJEB26926, sample SAMN06164673) | human gut metagenome | biome: ENVO:00009003; feature: ENVO:2100002; material: ENVO:00002003... | reverse complement strand
TAACTTCTGATTTTTTTGTTAAATCAGAGTATACCACGGAGTTATGAACTTTTCTACTGCAAATATGGGACGACAACCCATACCATAAAAATCGGAAAATTGAAAAGCTGTAAAGAAGCAAATTTAACGCTTTTGCCGCTGTACAGCCCCCGCCGTTCCGTGGTACAATGAAACCACGGAATAGTGGGGCTGGCTGTCGGAAACGGAGGATTTTATGTTAAGACAAGCCACCCAAAACCTCATTACCGCCCTTTATCCGAGATTGTCCCACGAGGATGAATTGCAAGGCGAGAGTAATTCCATATCGAACCAAAAAAGGATACTCGAAACCTACGCAAAACAGAACGGCTTTACCAATCTGCGCTGGTACACCGACGACGGTTTTTCCGGCGCGAACTTCCAGCGGCCCGGATTTCAAGCCATGCTTGCGGACATTGAAGCCGGGAAAGTGGGTACGGTCATCGTCAAGGACATGAGCCGGTTAGGGCGAAACTACTTGCAGGTAGGGTTTTACACGGAAATGCTGTTCCCTCAAAAGGGTGTGCGTTTTATCGCTGTCAACGATAATGTGGACAGTGCCAGCGAGGGCATGGACAACGATTTTACCCCGCTGCGAAATCTGTTCAATGAATGGCTGGTGAGAGATACGAGCAAGAAAATCAAGGCAGTGAAAAAGTCAAAAGGCATGAGCGGCAAGCCTGTTACCAGCAAGCCGGTTTACGGCTATGTGATGGACGAGGACGAGAATTTTATTATAGACGAGGAAGCCGCCCCGGTGGTGCAGCAGATTTACCAGCTTTGCCTTGCCGGGAACGGCCCGACCAAGATTGCCCGTATGCTGACGGAGCAGCAAATCCCCACGCCGGGGACGCTGGAATATCAGCGGACAGGCAGCACCCGCCGTTATCACCCAGGCTATGAGTGCAAATGGGCGACCAACACCGTCGTTCATATCCTCGAAAACCGAGAGTACACCGGATGTCTGGTGAACTTCAAAACGGAAAAGCCTTCTTATAAGGTCAAGCACAGCATAGAGAACCCCGTCGAGAAGCAGGCCATTTTCGAGAACCACCATGAGCCGATCATCGACAAGGAAACATGGGAACGGGTGCAGGAGTTACGCAAACAGCGCAAACGCCCGAACCGCTACGATGAAGTGGGGCTGTTCTCCGGGATTTTGTTCTGCGCCGACTGCGGCCATGTGCTGTATCAGCAGCGGTATCAGAACAAAGACCGCAAACAGGACTGCTACATCTGCGGCAGCTACAAGAAGCGCACCCGCAACTGTACGGCGCACTTTATCCGCACCGATCTGTTGACCGCTGGTGTCCTGGCAAATCTCCGGCAAGTGACCGAATACGCAGCCAAGCATGAGAGCCGGTTTGTGAAACTACTTGTCCAGCAGAACGAGATCGGCGGCAAGCGAAAGACCGCCGCAGCCATCAAGCAGCTTGAACAGGCGCAGGAACGCATTTCTGAAATCAGCCGCATTATCAAGCGGCTGTATGAGGACAATGTAAACGGCAAAATCAGCGATGAGCGTTTCATGGAACTGTCGGCTGACTACGAAGCCGAGCAAGCGGAGCTGAAAAAGAGAGCCGCCGCCCTGCAAGCCGAACTGGACAAGTCACAGGCAGCTACCGTCAACGCCGAGAAATTTATGGGCATTGTCCGCAAGCACCTTGCCTTTGAAGAACTGACCCCCACTCTCTTGCGGGAAATGATCGAGAAAATTGTGGTGCATGAGTGCAGCTATGATGAGAACGGCACCCGCAGGCAGGACATTGAGATTTATTACAGCTTTGTCGGCAAGATTGACTTGCCCGAATAACCGCCCGACCTATCCGACACAATGGCCAAGTGTCGGATAGGAACGGCAAAATTTTTTGCACTTCTATTGCTTCTTTATCACACATAAGCAAAGGACTGTGGGATAAAATGGCGAATGAAGCTGCGACAGAATAGCCACCTCGTTTTCAATCGCCGCACCCTTCTGTCTTGCGGCTTTGATGTAGGCCCGGACTTCTTTGCCTTCGTAGATACCCCTGGCATGGAATACGTCATTACCGGCGTGAGGATAGCCAAGTATTTCTATAGGATGGAAGGACTTATAAGTGAGCGAGAAAGGATCAATGGTTTCCCGCCATTTATCTGGATGTTTCATACTCTTATTCCTTGATCAGTTTCTTGGTCTGTCCATGTGTCACCTCTGCAAATCGGGCTTATCTTTTCAATACCATTCTTGCAACGGTTGCTCCGATTTGAGTCATTCCTTCTTGACCGTCAAAGCGAAAACCATAGCGAGTATAAAAATCTATCGCTCTCTGATTGTCTTTTATTACAAAAAGCGCTATTTGTGGATAATCGCTTAAATATTGCATAGCTTCTTGCATCAGACGGTATCCGATCCCCTTGCCGTAATAGTCTGCTAAAACATACAGCGCAATGGTTTCACCTGCATCTTCGAGATCATCGTAGTTATACTTTCCATACTGTACAAATCCAATCACACGCTCGCCATCTTTTGCGATGATGGTGGTATCCATAGTGTTTAGAGCCATTTCTTCACATTTTTCAATGGTTCTTTCATCAAGATAAGCTTGTTTTACGATTCCGGAATATGCTTCTTGCCATGATTGGAAATGAACGAACGCCTTCCCTTTGATTTCTTCGTCTGTTTCCATTCTTTTGATGATTATGTTCATAGTTGCTCATCCTCAACAAATCGCACATTTACCTAATCGATACAGTCCATTCAGCTCCCGAAACCAAATACTGAAACTCTGTCAGCTCCGGCGTGTTCATCACTTTCAGGAGATCGTCAAAATCATCCACGGTTTTTACTATGGAAAGGTCACTGTACTTGATCCATTCCATTTTGCCTTCCTCGGACGAAATGAGATTGCCTGACCACCGCGTGGCCTTAAACAAGAGGACAACATACCTTCCGTTTTCTAAGGGAAATTGTTTTACTCCAACCAGCCTCGAGTCAAGGATCGTCAGGCCGGTTTCTTCTTTCATCTCGCGGATCACTGCATCCACAAAAGATTCTCCGGGTTCCACATGCCCGCCCGGCAATGTGTACCCTTGCCAGTCTTTCTTTACTCTGTTTTGAAGCAGTATCTTATCGCCATCTTCGATTAAGCATAATACTGTCAGTTCAACATTTTCTGTTCTGCTCATCGATTTATCCTCACAAACTGCGAATTTGGCTATCTCAAATCTAAACTCATAATGTCGAAATCTACGTATTCTTTATTAATCTTAAAGAATGCTGGAATCGTCCCCGTCTTCTTATATCCATATTTTTCATACAGATGAATAGCTGACATATTATCACTCCGCACCTCTAAATTGATAATCTCGATATCATGCTGTTTTGCATAATCAATTATTTTTTCCATCAGCGCGGAGCCTATACCATTATTCCAATAACGCTTTAATACCGATATTCCTAACTCAGCTCTATGAGACATTCTTCGTGGCATTCCACTTAAGTTGGCAGTCCCCACTAAAACCGAACCTTGCCAAGCACAATAAAAAACACTATGTTCTATTTCTTTCACGCTATCCAAAAATGCTTTCTCTTGTTCTAATGTAATGGGCATACCTTCAGATCCATACGTTAGATTATCAGATTCTCCACCGATTATCTTTGTATATTCAATCAATGCTTTTGCGTCTTCAGCAGTCGCTTCCCTAATTATAATTTTATCCACTGTTTTTCTCCCTCGCAAAATCCCGGTTTACCAGCGCTTCATATTTTTCTCAAACTTACTGATATAGGATTGTTTCAAATCCTCAGCAGATATTCCATAGCAAAGCAATACGTCATTGTAATACATAAGAACATCTACCAATTCTTCAATGAGATGCTCTCGCAATTCCGCGTCTTGGCTTGCCTTCTCACCGCCATGCTTTTTTATAATATCAATTACTTCGCCAATTTCTCCGATCATCCATAGCAACTGATCTTTTCCACGGTCAGGACAAATCGGTTTCCATTTATCTTTATACTTTTCCTGCAAAGCCTTTTGCATTTCAAGCATTTCATTGATTCCGAAATCAGCCATTGTTTTAACCTCACAAGTGTAGATTCATAATGCCAGCGACAGAATACCGGCGCAATAGGAGATCCGAGAAAAAGCGAGCGTCGGGAAATCTTTCTTCAGCTCGTCCATGACGAAGTAGATTTCATCGTCATCCCATTCGTCACCTGTGTCCTTCCGGCACTGTTCCAACTGGCTTCGGTTGTCAAAGGCCACGTCACCAATCAGAACCTGTCCGCCGGGGTTCAGATGATCCTGCAAAACGCGCAGGAAGGAGACCTTCTGTTCATCAGTCAGATGATGCAAGGAGTAGGTCGCTATTATGAAGTCATAGCGCTGTGCCAAGAGAGGCTCCACCAATCCCTGTGTGAAATCGCCCTGATATAGATGAGCGTTGGGCATCTTTTGGGAAGCCAGCTCAATCATCCGCGCTGAAAAGTCCTGGCCGTAGATTGTGCAGCCATTTTCGTATAACTTCGTTGTGAGCGTTCCGGTGCCAAAGCCGATGTCCAAGACAACAGCATTCGGCTTCTCCATGATGGTCTTATAGATGGTGCCCAGCACATCCTTGTATCCGGCGAAAGGATAGGTGTTTTCTTCGTCAGATAAGCCTACAGATTTATCGTATCCGTCTGCCCACAAGTCGAATCCTTTATTATCAAGCATTGATATCCTCCAAATTGCGGTGTTCGTTTTGCTTACTCAGAAAGTGCCTCCGCAGCAGTCCGTACCATTTCGGCATACTCCGCTTTAACATCTTCGGGAGACTTAATTGCAACTCTTCCTCCAAACCCAAATATCCAGCTATAAAAGACGCTACCAACAGAGGTTTCAATTACGGCGCGGAAGGATTTCATATCATTGGCCAGCACATGAACATCTTTGCCAAACTTATCTATGATCGCATCCATAACATCGTTGCTGCACACCAGTTCGATCTGCTTTCTCTGACCGTTATACATCCGGAACATTGAGTTCAGGTAGACATTCAGGTCAAAGTTCTTCGGAGGCTGCAAAGCATCTTCTTCGAGGATCTTAGGGCATCTGACAATACGATCTACACGGAAGCTGCCGATCCCTTTGTGCTTTTCAGAGTAGCCCACCACATAATAGTAATCGCCATTCCAGATCAGCTTGTAAGGGCTGAATATATAGGTGTAGCCGTCGTATTTCAGCTTCTGCTCTTTCCGGACATTGTAGGTAAAATACTGGAACGACACCTTCTTGTTGGCATTGATCGCGTCGTTCAACGCTTCCATGATGTAGTAGATCTTCTCGTTGTCGGCTTTGATGCGATTCTCCACATCAACATTTCGAACGAGTTTTTCCGTATTATGCTGGCTTGTAAGGGAGCCAAGCTTTTCAACCAGGGCAGCGCTCTTTTCCTTGGGTATGAATCGAGCAGACTCTACAGCGTCAATCAAGGTCTTGAGCTCCGGCAGATCGAATCTCCGGCCAATGAGAGAGAAACGCTTCTGTGTTGAAGGAACAACCTCAATTTCAACTCCGAGCTCCTGGAGTGCTTTTATGTCATCACCCACGGTTCCGCGAGAGGTTGAAATACCATAGTCTTTTTCGAGCTGCTCCATGATCTGAGCTATCGTTAGATAATGGTCCTCATCTGTCTGCTCATAGAGCATCTTAGCCACATAGAAAGGGCGAAGTTTTGCTTTTATGTCCATGAGTTTACCTCTCAGCTTGCGTATTTCTTGAAGTTCTCAGCCTGTTCCAGAACCTCTTTGTACACATCGTCTATTGTAACAGGCGGATATCCGTATTCGTCGAGGATGACGGCCAAATCAAACTGGAGGTTGGCTTTAATGTCCTCGCGCGTTGACCAATCTGTATAGTGAGCTTTATCATCCACAATCGCCTTGATTCGCTTGGAAAGCTCAATCATCTTATCATCGGGATACTCAAACTCATACTTTCTGGCAACGAACTTGAGAATGTCATAAAACGCCTTTTCCTCAAAGTCGATGCCCATCGACTTGAAAGAGTCTTTCTCCGCTTTGAGCTCCTCGAGCAGTTTCGCAAGCTGATCCGCAACATCATCGAGCACCTCGTTGGCAAACGCCTCGTCGCGGCGTCGGTTATTATACTCATCGACAACTCGCTTTAGCCGATCTGAGAACTCTACCGCCATGATCTTGTTGACTTTCTTAAACTCGTCGATAGCTTGGGAAAGAAGACGCTGCAGAATCTTGATTTTTGTATTCGGGAGTTGAATTGCGTTAATCTTGTCCATGTACTCGTCACTGAAAATATCTACCGAGATGTGTTTTCCAGTTTCAAACAGTTCCTCAATGCCGTCCGACTGAATGGCTCCTTCGAGCATCTCTCTGACTCGTGCATTCATTTGAGCAATATCGGGAGCATCACCCTTCGTGAGCTTGAAGAGAATGGCACGGACGCCACAGTAGAAGTGGATGTAGTCCTTGTCTTTGTCCGTTATCTGTTCACTCGCACTGCAGAGATTGAATGCCTGCTTCATCCTCTTGACTGCCGCCATGAATCGAAGCTCTAATTCCTCGGAGAGCTGCACATACTCGACGGCACGGTTCAAACAATCAAGCTGCTGTTTGGGTGTTCCCTCGAAGAAGTCTTTGCTATTGAAGTTGTAGAACATCTGGCCGAGCACATCGAGCTGATCCTTCACAATCTTGATTGACTGTTCGATGCCTTCAAATTCTTCACTCTCAAAGTTGGTATACTTTTTCAGAGCGAGGTTCATATTCTTCTTGATGCCGATATAGTCAACGATCAAGCCCTTATCCTTGCCCTCATAGACACGGTTTACACGGGAGATGGTCTGAATAAGAGTATGCTGCTGAATCGGCTTATCGATGTAAATGGTATCAAGAGCCGGTACATCAAATCCGGTCAACCACATGTCAACGACAATCGCAATCTTAAAGTTAGACTTGATGTTTTTGAACTGACGGTCGAACTCCTTCCGATCTTCCTTGGTACCAAGCATATTAAAGAGCTCCGGCTGGTCATCCTTGTTTCTTGTCATAACCAGCTTGACCATCTCGATAGGTTTGAGTTCCTTCTTGTCGGCTTCGCTCAGTTCGACACCATCCGGGCAGACTTTTTTCTCAGCCCATTCCGGTCTGAGTTCGATAATGATCTTGTAGAGATCATAGGCAATATTCCTGTTGGAGCAGACGAACATAGCTTTTCCGGCTACTGTTGCGCCTTCTCTTACACGGGACTCGTAGTGTTCTATGAAATCCTCGGCAACCGCTCTCAGTCGGTCTGGATCGCCTATAATCATATCGAGGTGTGCAACGGCTTTCTGGCTTTCCTCGATCTGATACTCGTTTGCTCCTTCTGCAGCGCACTTGTCGTAGTATTCCTCAATCTCTCGTACCTTGTCCTGGTTGAGAGTAACCTTTGCAGCACGTCCGTCATAGACGAGATTGACCGTGATGCCGTCACGGACGGCCTCAGTCATTGTATAGGCGTCAACAACACCGCCGAACACCTCAATCGTAGCGTCAATCGGCGTTCCTGTGAAGCCGACATAAGTTGCGTTGGGAAGAGAGTCGTGCAGGTACTTTGCGAAGCCGTATGTACGGTTTACTCCTTCTGCGGTAATCTTGACTTTTTGGTCGAGGTTGATTTGGCTTCTGTGAGCTTCGTCGGAGATGCAGATCACATTTGCCCTGTCCGTCAGAAGCTGCAGGTCTTCGGTAAACTTCTGAATCGTGGTCAGATATACGCCGCCGCTCGTGCGGCCGCTCAGTTCTTGGCGGAGCTTTTCACGAGATTCAATGCTGACAATGGTGTCATCGCCGATATACTTTTTGGAACCGACAAACTGCTTTGAAAGCTGATCGTCGAGATCTGTTCTGTCCGTTATGATAAGGATAGTGGGGCTGTGGAAGAACTTCGACTTCATCAGCATGCGGGTTAGGAACATCATCGTATAGCTCTTGCCGCAGCCGGTGGCACCGAAGTATGTGCCGCCTTTGCCGTCGCCTTCGGGACGGATATGCTGTTTGATGTTTTCGAACAACTTGTTCGCTGCGAAGAACTGAGGATACCGGCAAACAATCTTGAGATCCTTGTCGGAGTTGTCGGGGAAATAAATAAAATCCTTGATTACCGCAAGCAATCTCTCTTTGCGGAACAAGCCCTTGACCATTGTGGTCAGCGAGTTGATGCCGTCCATCTCCTTATCGTCGGCTTCTATCTTTCTCCAAGCATAGAAGAAGTCATACGGAGAAAAGAAGGAACCGTATTTATTGTTTGCTCCATCGCTGATTACCACGAAAGCGTTATATTTAAACAGTTCGGGAATGTCTCTGCGATAGCGCACCGTGAGCTGGGTGTACGCATCCATGATGGTCGTGTTTTCCTTGACCGCACTTTTGAATTCTAGCACCACAACGGGAATGCCGTTGATGAACACAATGCCATCTGGAATGCGGAGCTGCTTCTCGATGCCTTCAATCTCAAACTGATTGACGACCTTGAAAATATTGTTTTCGGGAGTGTCGAAATCAATAAGTTCGATATATAGGTCTTTCTGTGTCCGATCCTCACGATTGAAAATGAAGCCATCGCTTATCAGCTTATAGACCGTCTTATTTGCTTCGTAAATTGTCCCGGAAATTGTGCGCAGAGAAAAAACTATGCTCTCGACTTCATTGGTTGTAATTCCGTCTTTTGCATAGCGGTTGTAGAGGTACTGCTTTAGATCGTCCACAAGCAGGACTTCCGACCTTTCCCTATGGATTTTGTCGCCTTGAAGGTAGAGATACCCCTCATCTTGGAAAAGCTCCATTATAGACATTTCCAAAGCGTGTTCGTTAAAGTACGACATCTTTGCCACCTCTCAATTCTCTGTCCAGTTCTTCCATTATGGCTTTTTCCCTCTGCTGCTGGTCATACTCCTGATACTTTAGTCCCATCCTCGCCAACATCAGAGTGCCTTCCCAATCGTCTATGTTGGAATAATGCGTTGCCTTACATACATCTGTTAGGCTGCCAATAATCAACCCGGTACAATCAAGTGCAAAGTCGATCAATTCTTTTATGTCTGGGTATGATATAGGATACTTCTTCGTGATAGAGTCACTATCCTTTATCCGTTCTTCGTCATTGTGTGCGTAAATCGTGTTGCGCTGCTTTCGGATGTTCTCTTGCTTCTTGCTCAAAGAATGAAAGCGTTTCTGATACAACCCCAAGAATTCAGAGAAAGTTAGGTCAACGCTAACAGGCGTTGTGTCTGGAGAGGGAACATCGAACACTTCAAATATGCGACGCTGGCTCTCAACCCGTTGCTTGAAAAAGCATTCTTCTTCAGGCTTCAAGCGATGCTGGTATGGGACCGGGAAAGAATACTTGGTGCCGTGATCTTCAACTGTGCATGTGCCACGGTATTCCGGGAAAAGGCTAATGTTGCTTCTACACAAATCCAGCATTGATCCAATGCTAACGACATTGCTGGAGCTGTCATAGAGCTTTGCTATCTCCATAAAGCAGGCTTTCATCAGAGCGCCGTAAACAACCTGATAAAATGCCGGTGACAGACGCATTTCAGGATCGTATTTCTTCCTAAAATCCCGGTATTGCAGCATTATCAAGTAGTAAGCATTTGCGTCAAATGCCTCTTGATGCAATTCTTCTGCTATCTTTACGAGATCAGCCTTTTCCAAGCTCTTTCCCTCCTTTACAGTCGAGTAAATGATAATTTAGCGGCTTGAAATGCTACTAATGAGTGTCTGCCGAAGCTCTTGCAGTCTTCCAATTTCCAACTCGTTTTGCCGCTGTTCTTCAAATAGAGGCATACATATGGCTGCAAATCGAGAGGCGACCTCCGGCTTTGGAACAATCGCAGGAATACTTTTCAGCACATTACCTGATACCTCCATGAAGGTTGTCCCGGAGGCGTGCCTCTCAATGAGCTGTTTGTTTTCCTTGAGGAAGTAGTAAACGAAGGCTGTTCCTATTTCTTTTTTAGGTATGACAGACTTAAAGCCCTGATTGGTGCAGATGTCGTTCATCGCAATTGCAACAGTGCCGACAGGCGCACGAGATGTAAACAACACTGTTCCCGCAGGCATTAGCTTGGTGCTGCAACTGTTATAAGCACTCTCTGTGATACAGAGTTCCCCACGGTATATGAATTTAAGACCGGTACCGGTCAGATCCTTGGGACTGATCCATGCAATACCGTCGTCACAGAAATACTCTGGATTGCCTGTGGATGGAGTCGCACCGCCTACGACCTCACCGAGATCTGAGATTAAACCGGGGTCGCTGTTTCCGGAGGCATCAAAGAAGCGGTGGTAAACTCCAGAAAGCTGGGCCTCTAAATTATCATTTATCTTCCGCTTCAGCTCAATCCTGTCCGTGATTGCGCGGTATGCCTTAACAATCTCTTTCTGCTTTGAAATCTCCGGTACCGGTAATTCAACGCTGCACATTTCCTCCCAATCGAATATTTCTCTTACACTACCATGAGATCTGTACCGTGCGTATCTATCAAACTCCGGCCTGCTGAACCAAAGCATGAGGTACTCTGCATCAAGGTGGTTCTTATCTTTGATTTCAAAAACCGTATATGAGCTTGAGATAATGCAATCCTCGCCTGACAACAGAGCAATAGAAATCTTCTCTCCGTTGCGGGAGGTAACAGGGCCGTATGCAAACTGTCCTGTCCTGACAATCTTATAGCTGGACAAATCCGTTCCAACGATATTTGCAATGGAAGGGATAAATCTTTTCTCAATGCTGACGCCAAGAAGATTCGTGATCGACAGTTCACGGTTTCTTTCATCAACAAGGGATATGTACTTGCCTAAAACATCATATCCTTCTCTCATTCCGACACCTCATCCTATATATTTTCTGTGCGCCAGCTTTACGTTGCTCTGTTTCACCATCGCGTATTGTAAAGTCGTATCTATCCGTTTGTGCCCCAGGAGCTGTTGCAACTGCTCAATGGGCATACCTTTGTCGATTGCCATCGTTGCAAGCGTCCTTCGGAACTTGTGCGGGTGAACCTTGTTGATGCCAAGGTTTCTCCCGAATGTTCGGAGTCTCTTTTCTATACCGTTGATCTGCAAACGATTAAACGGCGCATTGAGAGCTACGAATAAAGCAGGATTGCTATCTGTTCGGGATCTCAGATAGTTCTGGAGGTGTATCTTTGTCCTGGCGTCAAAGTACACCATGCGCTCTTTATCTCCTTTACCAAGAACTACGCATTCCCGCTCCACGAAATCAATATCCTCACGGTTCAGAAGAACCATTTCGCCGACTCTCATTCCGGTGGAGGCGAGGAGATCGATCATTGCCAAGTCCCGAAGCTCCGTACAGTTATCTCGCATCAGTTCCAAGGTTTCATCGGAGTATGTTTCTTTTATGCTGGATGCGGTCTTGACCTTGTGGATGCGGCGCACAGGGCTTTTCAGTATGTAGTCCTCGTCTTCCAGCCAGGAGAAGAAGCTTGACAGTATCCGGCGAATATTATCAATCGTGACCTTACTGGATTGCTTTCTTGCCTGGTAGCTTGTCAGATAGCCTCTGATATCATCTGTCTCGATCTGCCGGACATCCTTCTTTGTCTCGGTCAGCATTGCCCTGATCGTCGTCTCATAGTATTGCAGGGACTTCTCAGAGCAGCCCTCGATGCGCTTTGCCGACAGAAAAAGGGCAACATAGTCCAACTCCTGCTCGTGCTTTTCGTTTCCCTCCACGACTTCATATCTGCTCAGAATTTTCCTGAGCACAGTTTGAAGCTTGTCCTCTTGAGCGTTGTTCAGGTAGGGTAACATTTCCTGAATAACCTCGTTTATTAAGATCTGCGTCATTGCCTTTCTCTCCTTTGGTATAGATTAAGAGAACGACAATCAACGGCAGTTCCTTTCGTAACTCTCGCCGTTGGTGAGAGTTTATTGCGTTTCGGCTCCTAAATGATAATTTAGAGGCACAAGCTCAAGCTTATTTCGATTCGCTTTTTATCACCAACAAGAATCCTGACTGTACTTTGGCGGATATTTCTGTTGTCAATCCGGCTCGTTCGTTACAGAAAGGAACTGTTGCCAGATGCTTCGAGATGGCTACACTTCCAACAAGCGGTTGTATTCCAATTGGCGGTGAGGTAAAGCCCTACAACGGCGGCGTCCGTTTTATAAATGGAGACACAATTATCGCACGAATTACACCATGCCTTGAAAACGGAAAGGCAGCATATATAAATATCCTTAATGAAGGTGAGGTTGCATTCGGTTCAACAGAATACATTGTATTTGCAGCTAAGGAAGGCTATCCTTCATCCTTCTACTATTTTCTGATCAGAAACAGTCAGTTCGTCCAATTTGCACTCCAATTCATGAACGGATCAAGCGGTCGGCAGCGCGTATCTGGCGAAGAACTGGCTTCATTCCCCTTGAAACGACCTAGTCACGATCAACTATTAGCCTTTGATCGTGTTGGGAATGCGGTTCTTGAACAAATGAAGCACTATGCGCAAGAGATACAATCACTCAAACAGTTACAGGATATTCAAGCTGCAGCCTTAAGCCACTAAATTATCATTTATCTGCCTCTTTAGAGCAATTCGATCTGTAATTGCCTTGTAGCTGTTAACCACCGCCTTTTGCTCATCCATAGGGGGAACGGGTAACTCAATCCTACAAAGGTCTTCCCAGGTTATCCCGCCGCGCACACTTCCATCTGTTCTAAGCCAGCAAATCCTATCGAACTCCGGGCGACGAAACCACATCATCAAGTATTCTGGATCAAGCTTGCTTTCATCTTTGATCTCAAACATGAAGTATGCTGGAGATACTATCGCCGGAGTATCTTCCGCGAAAAGCGCGACAGGCAATCTCTCATCACGTCCAACGTGCATGGGATTACAAGCAAACTTACCTTTCGTGATGAGTTTGTACTTGCTCAAATCCGTTCCGATTACGTTGGCCACTGACGGCATAAAGAACTTATCTATGTTGATACCAAGAACCTTATCCGATACCAGCGCAGTATTCCTTGTATCAATGGTGCGGATATGGTTGCCCAAAATATCATAGTTCGATCTCATATCCTAACTCCTTAAAGACCTCGAGCAGATCCTTCTTCGACTCTTCCTCTGCTACAAGCAGTTCTTTCAGCTCTGCTTGCAGCGTTTTCATTTTGGTGTCGAAGTCAATATTCTCGTCTCGGTTAATGAACTCAATATACCGGCTCGGGACGAGGGTGTAGCCCTTCTCCCTGACCTCGCTTTTAGGAGCGGAATAGCAGAACTCTGGTACATTCTCATAGTTGTCCTCATAGCCTTCACGCTGCCATGCGTGATAGACGCCGGTTACCTTGGCGCGATCTTCCTCTGTCAGCTCGATGTACTTCTTTTCATATGGACTGCCCATCTGCCGCAGATCCATAAAGAGGATCTCGCCTTCACGCCCACGATACTGGATCAGCTTACCATTCTGCTCAACGGTTCTCTTATGTTTGTTCTTGTTGAGTATCCAGAGAGTAACGCTGATGTCAGTGGTATAGAAGAGGTTTCTCGGTAGAATCACAATCGCTTCTACAAGGTCGTTTTCTATGAGCTGCTGCCTGATCTTCAGCTCCGTGCCATCATCGGACAGCGCACCGTTTGCAAGCAGGAATCCGGCGACGCCGTTCTGAGAGAGCTTTGAGACGATGTTCAGTATCCATCCGTAGTTTGCATTACTCGTAGGCGGAACTTCGTACCCGCTCCAACGGGGATCGTCCGTCAGCTCGTTATCGGCTCTCCATTCCTTCTGATTGAAGGGGGGATTCGCCATAATGAAGTCAGCCTTCAAATCCTTGTGCTGATCATTCGTGAAGGTATTCGCAGCCATCTCGCCGAGATTTGCGGAAATACCGCGGATAGCAAGATTCATCTTCGCCAGCTTGAAGGTGGTGTTTGTGTACTCCTGGCCGTAGATAGAGACTTCTTTCTTGTTTCCGCTGTGTGCCTCTACGAACTTGATGGACTGCACGAACATACCGCCGGAACCGCAGCAGGGGTCATACAGGATTCCATGATAAGGCTCGATCATCTCAGCAATGAGATTCACGATGCATTTGGGCGTGTAGAATTCGCCCTTGCCTTTACCTTCCGCGAGAGCAAACTTCCCGAGGAAGTATTCGTAGACTCGTCCAATGATGTCATTTTCCTCGTCATCCGTGTTAATCTTGTCAATCTCATCAAGGAGAGAGGCGAGCTTGTTGGTGTCTATGGCAAGGCGAGAATAGTAATTGTCCGGCAAGGCGCCTTTTAATGCAGGGTTCGTCTTTTCGATGGTATAGAGAGCCGTGTCGATCTTCAACGCGATATCGTCCTGCTTAGCGTTCTCCATGATGTATGACCATCTGCTCTCCGGGGGTAAATAGAACACATTGTCTTTGGTATAGGCGAAGGTTTTCTCGATTTGTGCCTCATATCCGGCAGCAATTAGCTTTTTCCTCTGAGCCTCAAACTTGTCGCTGGCGAACTTCAAGAAGAAAAGGCTTAAAACCACATGCTTGTATTCTGCCGGTTCGACAGAGCCACGGAGCTTGTCCGCAGATTTCCAGAGAGCTTCCTCCATCGAAATTTCTTTTTTAGGTTTAGCTGCTGCTCTTGCCATTTACGCTTCCTCGCTTTCAAATATCTGTTGTAGCGCCGTAAGCGGTCGCCATTAGTCTTCTTCGATAACTTCCATAAGGTCCCCAATATCACAGTGAAAGACCTTGCAAAGATTCATCATAACTTCCATGCTGACCGGAAGATCACGATTTAACTTGGTCATGGCATAGGAACTAATCTCAGCTGCTTTCGCAAGTTCACTCTTCTTCATTTTATTGTCTTTCATTAGACGCCACAGCTTATCGTAACGAACCTTCATATGATACCTCCATATAGCATGGATTAGGGCCACCGACTCGTGGTTACAAAAACGCACAATACATTATACCACATTCCATCTCTTTTTTCAATGGATTTGGCTGATATTCGCATTATGCAAAGAAAAGGTGCGGCAAAATGGTCGCACCTTTTCTCGTTGAGAGTGTAGTTGTGCATGTGAGAAGGAGTTATGGGCACATATTGCGATAGCTATTTAGCAATGTTGAATATTGTCAGCCCATGTTCAGAGGCATAATTGACAGTATAAAATGTGCCGCCTGTTTTCTCGGTAAGAAAACAAATACATCTGCTGCTATTATCTACGAGGTGACGGTTACGTTTGTGCATACACCCGTTATAGTAATCTTGTGATGTATATACTACTTTGTCAGCACCCTTCATTATTCGGTTGTATTCTTCAATATCTTCTTGCTTCCAGCCCCTGGTTTGCGTTCTACAGGGCAGGACAAGGATAAGCTTAATCTGTGGATAGTCTTTTTTCAGATTCAATACTGTCTGTGCAGCAAGAGTATCAAATCCCAATGCTCCGCCAGCACCGAAATACAGATAGCCGTCCTTAATACTTGCAATAACAGCATCCCTCAGCCGTTGGGTCACGCTTTCCAGTTGATCCAACGGTATTCTTCTATGACCGGTAAAGCAACAAGTTTGATTTATCATCGTTCAGCCCTCAATCAGTGCTTAAAGGCACTACTTTTCACAATTATAATACTTATAGTATACACCGCAGAGCAAACAATATCAATGGTCTGTGGAAAAACAGTTCCAATATTTATAGACTATATTCAGAACACAATGAGGTGCCTAAAATGAGTGAGATAGCAAAGACAGTTGGTCAACGAATAAGAAGTTACAGACTTCAGTTAGGATTCAGCCAGGAAAAGGTAGCTGAGCTTTCCGGCTGCCATCCAACATATATTGGACAGGTCGAGCGCGGAGAGAAAAATGCTACGCTTGAGAGCATAGAGAAGATTGCTGCTGCAATAGAGGTTCCTCTCTCCAAGCTCTTCGATAAGATTGGATGCACACCGGATGACGGCACAGATATCCCCTCAAAATGCTATGAGCTTCTACTCACAAAGAGCAAATCAGAACAAGAGCAGATCTACCGAATAATCCTTGAATTAGACAAATACAAAGACATTCATATGTAAGTGCCACCCATTTGGGTGGCATTTGCTGTTAATAGGCAGGAATCCCGTAGCCCAGGATTTCATAATATCCAACAGCATAATGGTTTTCGCGGCAGCTATCGCCGGAGTTCCCTTCGACGGTGTAGACAATGCCGTCCTCAACCCGTTCAACGATACCGGTATGATCGGATTCGCCGTCTTGCGGGCCGGAGCTGCCTTTGTTATCCCAATCGAAGAAGATGATCATACCTGGTGCCGGTTCGATATCGTTATCTGCCCACTGGCCTCGATCCTTGAACCAGTTGACACCGTTGACACAGCCTGCATATTTGGGAATAACACCAGTCTCGATATACCCGCACTGATCGGCGCACCACGATACAAAGCAGGCGCACCACTCAACGCGAGAGCCGAAACCGTACCAGCTCCAGTAGGGCTCACCGCCCACATTACCAAGCTGAGACAGCGCAACCGCAACAATCTGATCGTCGGCTCCGTAGATGCCGTAGAGAACAGATGCCCACATACTGCTGTCCTGTGCGAGCAACTCAGCAACCTGGGCTTTTTGATCCTCGGTGAAGCCGTACTGCGCCATCATTTCCTCTACGGTCTTATGGCTTACAGTGATATACAGGTAAACAGTTGTCTCTTCGACTTCCTCTTCTATGATGTTGCCTTCTCCATCATCTGTTTCAACTATGACCGTTTCTGTCTTTTCCTCGGTTTCATAAGAAATCTCATTCATTTCCCAGAAGATATCCTTCAGAAGCTGTTTCTTCTCGTCAGTCATAGACGCCACTTCCTGCGGATTATCCGGGTCGTTGGTGGTTTTTACAGCGTAGATGGAAAGGACCTCCGGCCAGACTGCACGGGAGCCTGACATTTCAAGCTCATCGTAGGTGTTGGAGTTCTTGATATCGTCAAGCTTATTCTGATAGTCCAGGTTGATCTCCTGGACGACCTGCTGCATGGTCTGCGTAGAGCCAGTATCTTCCGAAGAGAAGAAGATTCCGAAACAGGATGCCACGATAAGGCCGATCAAGCAGATAACAATAATCACCACTACTGCCACCCAGCCACCGGCGGCAATGGCAGCAATCAGTTCCTTGATCGCAGCAGCAATCGCTTTGATCGCAGCGGCGATTGCCTTCGCTGCCGCCACAGCAGCTTTGTATGCCGCAATCGCAGCCTGTCTCGCCATCTCAGCAGCCTTCTGTGCGGCCTTGGCGGTCGCCTGAGCAGCTTTTTGAGTTGCCTTGGCGGTTTTCTCAGCCGTTTTAATGGCCGCTTTGGAAGTCTTCTCCGCTGTCTTAATTGCCTTTTCTGAAGACTTAACCGTGCCTTTTGCTCCGGTCTTCACGGTCTTCTTTCCGGCAGAACGGGCGGACTGCTTAATCGTGTGTTCCGTTCGCTCCGCTGTTTTGATGGTCTGATTTCGAGTTCCGCGTACAGCGTTCTTTCGGACTTCACCGCCGGTGGATGCTGTCTCTCTGACGGTGTTCTGCTGGTGGACATTCTTCCTCTGCCGAATAGAGTTTTGCTTCTGAGAGACAGCTTGCCGTTTGGATGCAGACTCACTCCGCGATTGCGCAGATCCCTGCGGCTCTGAGGATCGTGTAGTCGATTCATGTGAATGAGATTCCTTAGAAGAAGTCTTCTCGGTTCGGGCCTGTTCCTCCCTGCGGAAGCGCTCTTCATAGCGGTTGACCCGCTCCTCATTCTTTTCGATCCGCTTTTCCTCACGATGTTTCCGATATGCTTCTTTACCTTTGTTAACTGCCTTCTTCGTCTCGGCTGACACATCATGACCGACACGATCTGCAACATCTTCCGCAGCATAGCGGATCTTATCCTCCGCATATTCAGACGGCGTGACCTGGCCGTCGTCCATCAGATTTTCAAACTGATCCTTTGACCTGACCAGCGCCGTCTTCATACGCTCGGAGGCAACAGCCGCTTTATCAATGACCTTGATATCCTTCACGCTTTCTCTCGTCTTAATCCTGCTCATAGCTATCGCCTCCTTCCTCAAAGAACAGGATTAAACCTTCTTGGCAACTACCACGAAGCGCCCATTGGTGTAGGTGTATTCACAGGTGGAAAGCGTGATAAGGTGATCTCCGTACTCGGCGTCCACGCCGGTGTCATAGAGCTGGCGAAGATGAACACTATTCATGAAGTTCTTGAAGTGTTCCTCATCCATATCTGTGAACTGATTATACCGGAAGGTGTCGTTGTTCGTATCAAAGCGGAAGACCGCCACGATCTGATACTCTCCGAAGCCGAACAGGGTATCAAACTTAATGGTCGGATGCTCGTCATAGAAGTCCTTGCTGGCATAATTGCAAAGGTCGTGGAACATCGTTTCGTTCTTCATGTGATGCCCGTAGATGACGTAGTTGTTGCTCTCTCCCATCACGCAGTCCTCGTCAATATACGGAACGCCGTAATCGCTGTACTCCTTCTCAAAGCTGTGCTTCAGATAGTAGTTAGGATTATTCGGTGTCCACATGACCGGGTAGTTGATGTTCGTGCCGTCGATGGAGATCCAGCCAACAAAATCGCTGTTCTGATCGAAAAGAGCCCTGTACTTCTCCATTGCCAGCTCTGCTTCTCGCGCAGCCAGTTCTTCCTCAGAGAGTGTCTCACTTTCGGGCTCGTCTTCACCCGGCTCGGGGACGGGCTCCTTGTCGAGTTCGCTCTTGTCCACGTCAGCAATCATGTTGGACAAGTCCTCAAACTGCTGTGCGCTGTTCTTTTGATCCTGATACTGGTGATGAAACACGACGCCAGAGAATACCGCGATCCCGCACAGGACCACAATAGCGGCGATGCCAATGGTCTTTTTGATTTTCATTTCATATTACCTCCATAAAAGATTGAGGACAGGGTTAATCCTGTCCTCTTGCAAATTCGCCCTCACCGGGGCGCGTGGTCATAAGCTGATAGAGCTTTGTATCATGCGGGAACTGATTGATGAACGGGACAAGCGCCGAACCGTACTTAATCAGACCGCAGCCTGCGTCTGCGTTGGTGATATAGCTCATCTGCTCATTGGAAATGTTGAGAAGCCGCGCGAGCTTCTCGCGGTCGGACGCCGCCTGGTTCAGCATGATAACAAACTCAGAGTTGGAGAGCATCGTGCTGGCCTGAACGGAGTCAAGCAGGTACTCCACGTTCTGCGTAATCGCAGTCGGATAAGCATTGCGCTTACGGAACTGACGCCATGCAGAGTTGAAGAACTGCGCCGAGAACTCATTTTCAAATACCACATGGAACTCGTCAATAAAAACATGGGTGCGCTTACCCTTCTTCCAGTTCAGCGTCACGCGGTTCAGCATGGTATCGGTGATAACCAGCAGGCCGGTGGGCTTGAGCTGAGAGCCAAGACCGTGAATGTCGAACACTACAATGCGTTTGTCCAGATCGACATTGCTCTGCTTACCGAAGATATCCAGCGATCCAGTGGTATAAAGTTCAAGAGACAAAGCGATCTGCTTTGCCTCCGGTTCAGGCTGCTCCAGGAGCATATCGCGCAGCGTACACAGTGTCGGAACGGTCCCGTCCTCTGCGGCATTGCGATAGACATTGGTAATACAGCGGTCAATGATGGACTTGTGCTGAGGGCCGACGCCCTTCTTGTCGATCTGCTCGATCAGCGACATGATGAACTCAGACTTCACTACGATGGGGTTATTCTCACCGTAGCCGTCAACCATATACATGGCATTCAGCCGGTCCCTGCCTCCGGCAGAAACCCTGATAACCGACCCGAGATTGCCCATTGCCTCCACCAGCGGCGCATACTCTCCTTCAGGGTCGCAGATGAGGATATCGTCGTCGGTGTTCAGCATGAGGAAGGTAATCAGCTCCTTGGCAGAGAAGCTCTTGCCGGAGCCGGGAACGCCCAGCAGAAACGCCGACTGGTTCAAGAGGTTTGCCTTGTTGCACATGATGAGGTTGTGAGAGATCGCGTTCTCACCGAAATAGATACCACCCTGATCCATGATTTCCTGCACCTTGAACGGCATCAGAACCGCGAGACTCTCAGTGGTAAGGGTTCTGAACGTATTGATCTTTCTGACGCCAATCGGAAGAACCGTGTTCAGTCCGTCCGTCTGCTGGAACTTCAGCGTGGCCATCTGGCACATGTGCTTTCTCGCAGTAGAGAGGATTGTCTCGGTATCCAGATCGAGCTGCTCCTTGGTATCTGCCGTGATAACCATCGTCACAACGGCAAACATCATGCGCTGGTCTCTGGTCGTCAGATCGTCCAGGAACTCCTTGGACTCCTTGCGCTGGAGTTCCATATCATAGGGAACGACGGCGCTGAAATTGTTGTTCTGATTCTGCTTGCGCTGCCAGTTGGTGATATTGGTTTCAACGCCCAGCAGTCTGTTCTCGACCTCGCGAACCGCTTCATCCGTAGGGATGGGGATCACGTCGATGGACAGCATCAGATTCCGGTTCAGCTCGGTAAGCTCGGAGAGCATACTGTCCTTGATATAGCTTGCGTAGTCTTTGAGGAACAGAACTCTTGCAAACTTTTCTCCGAGCTTGATGTGGTCTGCGCTCCGCTCCACGCTATCCGGACAGATATAGTCGCGGAAGTCGTGACCCATCCGCGCCTTCTTATTGATGTTCATCTCGAAGGCAGTCTCATCGCCGGGGCGGTAGAAGTCGTGAAGGATACGCAGTCTCTGTACTGCATTGAGTGCAACGCACTTGGAACCAAGCCCCGTGAAATGGGTCGTCAGATCCGCACCGACTCTGGCAAAATATGCTCGCGCCTCCTCAATGTCCTTCTTGCTCACGGAGATGGTCACATACTTTTCCTGCGTAATGCCATTGGCTCCGGTTGCCTTATCCAGGAGCATATTGTTGTACTCCATGCGGTAACCGTCCAGCCCGTCACGCTTCATCGGCATGAGAATGGAGTCCTCAAAATCCGCCTTGTTCAGTCTGTGGTTGTTGATCGTGATCTTCGTGGTTGCGCCGCTATCCAGACTGTTCAGAAGCTCAGAGTAGGTCAGGAACATGCTTTCCTTATCCTCTCGGCTTGCCACCATATAGTTGATGTCGCTGAACCTGTAGGTCTTGGAAAACTTGTTTCCGACCTTAAAGATACCATCAGGCCAAATGCACTTGATGGGGATCAAATCCTGCACCTTCTTCGGCACCACGAACTTCTCTTTATCCTGAGACAGGATTGTTTTGATGCTTTTAATCATTGCCTTTGTAGACCTCCTTTTCCTTGGCGTCGATGGTGTCCTTCAACGCCTCGTAGTAGATATTCACCGGCTCAAACTTGATCTGCTTCGGCTCAATCATTTCTGACCGCAGCCACGCCCATACAAATTGCTCCGCCGTCATCCCGTTATAGGAGATGAAGCCCATTGCCGCGAAAGGAGCCGCACCAAGGATGCACATCCAGGAAACGGTTTCCGTTCCGACATGGGGCTTGAGCGCAAAGTACAGCACGATAGCAACACCAACAGCCAGCAAGGAAAAAACGAACTGTCTGAAGGACAGTCCGAAGAACATTGACTCGGTATAGTTCCGAATCTCTCTATTGATTTTTACTTCCATTTTCTTTCCTTTCCCGACAGGCAGCTTCCTGAAGCTCCGCCTTGCAGACACACTCATCTGCAAGGCAGTTCACTTCACGGTTCTTCCTGCCGCCGTAATAGAGACAATACTTGCAATCGCAATCAGCTACGGTATAGCCGCGCCACTTATTCATGATTCTCTTTGCCATGACGCACCTCAGATTCCCATCATCTCTTTGACAAGACGATCCGCCATCTTCACAGCACCGACGAGGATCAGCATATTAAAGATCAACTCACCGATATAGCTCCAGACCATAGACGCCGCTGTCGCGCTGGTGTCCACGACAGGCGGGCTCGACGCGAAGACAGAGAAGATGATGCAGGCAAGAACAATGATCGCTCCCTCCATACATACGGAGGCATAGCTCTTTAGGAAGCTCTTGCCGATATTCTGCGTTGGCTCACCGGCAAAGGTGGAAAGCGGAACCGGTGCGATTGCCGTGTACATATACATTTTGAAGAACCGTCCATAGACGCTCAGGATCATCACGAATGAGAGCACCCACACGAACAGTCCGCCGATGAGCGTAACCGCCCATAGTGGAATGGACTCAAAGAAGCCGCAGTCTTCAACCGCCGTGACAATTTCCTGCGGCAGAATGGTCGCCTGCGGCGTACCGAACCCGGCAGAGTTCATGATTGTGCTTACCACGCCTTGGATGATTTCAAGAATTGCAAGCATGAGTTCCATGCCATACGAGATCAGTCCTTTTGCGATTGCAAATCGGACAAACAGTTTTACAGCGTGTTCAGGCTTTTTCAGGTCAGCAAACGATCCACACGTCTTTACAACGCCCACCACAAAGAAAAGCACCAGCAGTGCGTAGCCGATGGCTTGCAAAGCTCCGTGGATACTTGTAATGACTGACCAAATAGAGCCACCTTTGAATGTCTGCGGTGACTGTGTGATCAGTTGCCAGATCTCAGACAACTTATCGTTCCATACCTCAAGGGCATTTTCGAGATTCTGTACAATCCAGTTATCCGACATTCGTTACACCTCCAATCCGGGGCGGTCATTGCTGACCGCCCCTTTTTCGGGAAACCGGATCAGCCCACGATCAGGTTGAGGATTTCCTTTGCGAAGGTGATGATGACGCCGCCCGCCAGAGTCAGGAAGCCGTTGGAACGCTGGCTCGGATCGTGGCTCTGGAAGCTGAGGCCGACCTGCACAATACCCCAACCGAGAAGGATGAGGCCGACCGCACGGATCAGGCCGAAGATAAAATCGGACAGGTTGTTGACGACCGAGATCGGGTCACCGGCTGCAAAGGCAGTAACGCTCATGCCCATAACCAGGGCAAGGGACAGGACCGCTGCAGCATAGAAGCGGAAGCCCTTCTTGACCTTGCCGGGAATCTCCTGCTTCTGAGTGTTGTTCTTACGATTGATGTTTTTCATGTTCTTTTTTCTCCTTTTTATCAAATTTTTCTTGGAGCTCTTCTTCTGAGAGCAGTTCAAAATCGTGTAGCTGCGGTTCAAACTTCTGCGCCTTTTCGACTTCTATCGGATCAAACACAAAGGACATGGCCGCAATGCTTCTGGTGTCTTCACCGTGCGTAAACGCCGGTGCTCCGCCATCGGTGGTTTCCCGTACATTGGGATGATGAAGAATGTCGTACTTGAAATCCTGCACGGGACGCTCACCGCGTATAAAAAGAAGCGCGTACTGATTGTCCAGCATACGCACTTCGTCAGGTGTCATAAGCTCACGCCCTGTGAGCTGGTAGTTTGTTGAGTAGCTTCCATTTCTCCCGCGAGATCGACCGTAAGTGTTCGTGTCGATAGTCTCTTTGCCAAGCAATTTGGAGACATACTCGTGGGTGGACTGCTCATTACCGCCGAGGTAGAGAAACTCGTCGCAGTTGCCGACGATGCTTTCCCATTGTTTCTCAAACAGGGCCTTGAGCTGCGCCAGATTCTGAATGATGATTGAAACTGAAATCTCCCGCGAACGCATGGTGGACAGCAGTTTGTCGAACTCATCGGGTAGGGCGACATTGGCGAACTCGTCCATGACAAAATGGACATGAACGGGAAGCCTGCCGCCGTGAACAGAATCGGCTTGATAGTAGAGCTGTTGGAATAGCTGCGTGTACAGCATACCGACGATAAAATTGAAGGAAGAATCGTTATCCGGGATTACAGCAAACACCGCTGTTTTCCTTTCTCCGATCTCGCCCAAATCCATTTCATCGGTCTGCGTAATGCCTGCAAGCGAATCCAGGTTGAACTTCTCCAGTCTGGACACCAAGGAGATCTGGATCGACTTCAATGTCTTTGCGCTGCCGGAGTGGTACGCACGATAGTATTTGAGCGCAATGTGCTCCGGATTCTTCGCTTCCAACCGTTCAAAGAGCTCGTCAAGGACTGAAAGATAGTCCTCGTTATTCTCTTTCACATCGCCCGCTCTGATCATTTCCATCACCATCGGAAAGTTCTGTTCATCAGGTGGAGCCTCGTAGTGAAGGTAACAAACGAGAGCTTTCAAGAGCATAGCCGCAGTCTGATCCCAGAAGGGGTCCTGCGTTTGGCTGCCCTTTGGCGTTGTGTTCTTAAACAGGTTGGTTGTGAGACGCTGAATATCGTCGTCGCTTTGCAGATAAACAAAGGGGTTGTAGCAGTGGCTCTTTTCCATATTGATAAGGTCAAGAACCTTGATGTCGTATCCGTGCTCTTTCAGGAGGTGCCCGGTGTCCCGGAGCAACTCTCCCTTCGGGTCAAGCACTACGAAGCTCGTATTTGCGTTCATGATGTTCGGCTTGGCGAAAAATCTCGTCTTACCGGCACCGGAACCACCGCATACCAGTACATTCAGGTTTCTTCTGTGCTTTCGACCATCAAGCCCGATTGCGACATTTTGCGTGAGAATCTTGTTCTCTGTCTTATCCTTGTTGGCATATTTCTTGTTGACTGAGCCAGCCGTGCCCCATTTGGCTGAGCCATGTTCTTCTCGTCGCCTGTAATTGTGCTCTGAGGAAAGATAGACGCCGACTGCAATCCCATAGGCCAGAAGCAAAACGAGGACAGCTTTTACACTGTCCTCGCAAAGCTCTATTCTGAATGGGTTTTGCATAATCGTTCCGAACTGCTGCACCAGCCCGATCAGACCATCTTCCAGGCAGGGAGCAATCAACAGGCCAAGCCATACAACAGGGATTATGCCAAGGAAATAGAGGATCACATTCTGTTTGGAAAGCTTATCTTTCCTCACGTTCAGCTCTCCGCTTCTCCTTTTTCGTTGGGGCGTCAATGACCTTCAGGATCAGATCGTTGATATCTTCCGTAGGCTTATCGTCCTTCAGAAGGTCGTTCCGGAAATCCATCAAGCCGCTTACCATAAGACGCTGCTCAAATTCGTCCAGCGTCAGTACCTTTTTCTCCTCTGCCATGTCGCCATCTCCTTATCTCGCCTCGTCTCTGCGTTCAACCGGCTGGCGGTTCTTGTCCAGAACCTTTGCCATATCCGCAGAGATCACGTTGGCAACGTCACGGATTTTGGAAAGCTCGGTCCTCACGGAACGGGCATCCATCGTGGACATGTTCTCCGGCAGGCGGTCAAAGCGGAACATATCCTTCGGGAGGTTGTTGCGGCTGCACAGCACATAGGAGGCGCAGTAGGCAACGAAGGCGTTGTCGCTGCGCTTATAATCACCCTTGTCCAGATGGGCATGAGCAAGCTCCTGGGAAAGGCCACGGAACAGATCCGGTGCCTCCAGCCCACCGCGAACAAAAATCATCTTATCCTGCGGGCGATAGACCGCATTGATACCCTCCGGCATTTCCTGGCTGATCTTGATCGGGCAGGGAGCGTTGTGAATAAGCGCCTTGAGCAGAAGGCGGTCGTCACGTCTCACATTCCCGCGATCCTTGGGCTTGGCGTTGGTCTGGCTGATATCGAACACCTTTTTGGAGTTGTAGCTCACGCCGACCGAACCGTCCTCCTTGGTGAACTCCTCACCGGGTTCCAGAAGGACAATTCCGACTTCGCCCTTCTTGATATACACGCCGTTCTCTCTCCAGCTTTTGGAGTCAGCAAGCTGGGTTGCCTCCGGCCTCTGCGCCGTGATGAGAAGGGCGTTGCCGACCGAGTAGCGGTCAAAATGCGCCTGGACATCCAGATAAGACTGGAACAGAGCACCGTCGTTGGCCATGTGCTCGGCGGTCGTGTCGATCAGAGCGAAAGCATCTTCGCGCTCCTGCTTCTTCTGCGCTGCCCATTCCTCCTTATCGAAAGAGGAATAGCTCTTTTCGTCCGCCTCCACGGACTGACTTGCATTGAAAATGTCATCATAGTTTGCCATGATTTATCTCTCCTTTTCCTTTTTCTTCTTGGGCACCTCGATGTGCTCCGGCCCCTTCGTAGGGGCGTCTTTCGTTCTCTGCGCGGAATCCGACCTCTGTCTCTGTTCCTCCCGGATCTCCTTCATCGTCTCTCGCACAGACTTCCGGCTCCGTTCCGGAGAATCAGAGATACCCCTGTCGGTTTTCTCGCGCGGCCTTGAGGTAGGCTCGGACTGACGGGACTTCGCATTCCGGCCTTCTGTGGGGTTTTGCGTCTGAGCCTCTTCCTTGTTGGGCTGTTTCGCAAGCATGGCGTCAACGAAAGCCTCATCCTTATCCTTTTCCGTGGTATGACGGTCAGGTTCCGGACGGTCGCTGTTCTTTTCCTCGTTTGCCTTGACGATTTCGCCCCTCGCGGTAGCCAGATCGGTCGTGGCAATTCCAAAGCGTTCAAAGATACGGTTGATTTTGCTTGCGTCTTCGGCACGGACAAACACGTCGGTATGGCCGTCAGTGTCCGTCTTATCCTTGAGGACGCAGTACAAGACGCCGTACTTCTTGGCCTCCCGGCAGAACTTTTCCAGTTCATTGTCGCTCACGGAAAACACTTTGAGTTCTTTTCCGCTCCTGAGCATACTGGTAAGCCTCGTTTTACCGCGCGTCTTTTTCTGATCCTTCAGGACCGCATAGAGAAGAACAGCCAGCCGCTCCGCAGCTTTACCGCTGATCTTTGCGGCAACTTCAACCCCGTTCAGGGTCATTCTCACGACTTGTTCTGCCGCCTCTCCTGACGAGTAACTCATCTGTCGTTTTCTCCTTTCTTTCAGATTCCTGCTGCCGGATATCCTCAAGGTTCTCTTGAACCCTTGCAGACCGCTCGGCAATGGCGGTGCAAAGCTTGATTTCCTTGCGTATGGCACTCATTTCGCTGGTAATAACGTCAACCTGGGCTTTTATCTCCGCAGCGCCTTTCTCATCGTTCCGACGAGCACACTGCCTCTGCTTGTTCTTTAATCCCTTGCGTTCATTGTCCAGCGTCTTTATCAGAGCTTCCTTATCGGCTTTGTACGATAGAAGCTCCTCCGTAGTCGTGATACCAGTACGTCCAAGAAAATCAGTCTGAGCAATATACTGATCGAGCTTCGTCACATCTTCGCGCAAAAAAATCGACACCTTTTTGATAGATGCCGGCTTGTGGACGATGATATGAAGTTCGTAACAGTAGTAAAGATAGAGGGCATATAGCCCGGTTGCTTTCTGCGCCTTTTCCTTGTAGTGATAGTAAGGCGCTTTCTTGTCTTCCACCACTTCCGGGAAAGGCACTCTTTTTCGGATATTGTTCTGGATGCGCTGCTTGATGGATTCGAGTTCATAGAACTCTCCCAACTTATCCAGGCGGTAGTGGTTCTTACGGCCATAAGGGATGACGATGGGATGCTGCCGCGGAGCGCCTGTTTCTGTCTTTGTCTCGATCTTATAGCCCATTTCCTCCATCACGCTGATGAAATCCCGCTCCGTGGTGGAGGCAAGAATTGCACGGTCAATATCCGCGCGGATCGTATCTCTGACCGTAGGCTTTCCATTCTTTTCAGCAATCCACTCTCCGTAGTTCTTCTTTTTCCCTTCAGGATTCTCAATCACGGAGATCCGTGCTTCTCGGCACAGCCTATCTGATACTTCTCTCATGTGTCTGTAATCCTCCGGTGAATTGTAGAACTTTAGGCCGTCCACATCCGAAACGGAATTGATCACAAAATGATTATGATAATGGCCCGTGTTACAATGGGTTGCAATCACAACCTGGAACCGGTCTCCCCAAAGCTCCCTGGCGAGAGCCACTCCGATATTGTGTGCGGTGTCCGCATCCACCTCATCAGCCTTGAAGGACTGGTAGCCGTGGTAACAGACTCTGCCGTCTTCTTTACCGTACCGATGCTTCACCTCCATGAACTCCTTTGCCGCATTTTCTTCGCTTGAAAGATTCAGGCAGGTCACAAGGGCTCTGGTCTCCGTCTTCATCTCATCGGCGGCATATTCAATTACGCCTTCGATTTCATGAAGCTTCAAGAGGCTTTTCTTGTCATGCGTCTTTTCGGGATTTCTGGCGTAGTTAATGACCTTATCTACTCTGCCTTTGATGGGCCAGATAGAAGTGACTGCCATTAACCGGTGCCGGAGGTGTAAGCGTCGGAGACCAGTTTTGTCGCCGTTCTAAGTTCCTCCAGTCCTTTTCTGAATTGGGGCATATCCGGGACGTTTGTAGAATTGAATCTCTTCAACGTCTGATCCAGATTGTACCCGGCTTGACGCATGGCACGGATAAGATAAGGAACATCAGCAGGCGGCGCTTCCTTGACCTCTTTGTTTGCAACAGAATGCCGGATGAAGCCGCCGATAGACATTCCTGCTTTCTTTGCTTTCTTCGAAAGTGCAGACAGTTCATCCTTAGTGAAGCAGACTTCTACTCTGCAATTTCTCTTTCTCAATTTAACATCACCTTTCTTTCTGGGGTTTCAGGGGCATTGCCCCAGACAAGCTGAATCTGTACGGACAGATTCGTTGCTTGTTAAGACAATGCCACTGATCCCATGGTTTAGATTACTTCGGCACTTCTAAGATAAGAAATGCCCTTCTTGGAATACTGGAAAGTAACTCTGACGCGGGTATTAAAAGGAATATCCGCGAGGCCCTTGTAGTTGGAGTCCTGCCACGCGGAAGTGATGATCTTTCTCCCATCATCAAAGTCCAGATAAACCAAGAGCTTACTGTTTTTGTCCCAGCGTTTGCAGACCATCTCGGCCTCAAAGGTCCCTTCAAAATCAGGGAAATTGTAGTCTCGACCGTCAAAGCCGGAGTCCAAAAACTCCTGCCAGGACAACGCTCTCTTTTCCATTGGTGTTTCACCTCCTCTTTCAGTGGGTGGCTCCATTTTGGCTCCACCCAGATTTTTGCATCAAAAAAATGGCTCCATATTGGCGTCATCAGAAGCTGTTTAGAAAATCCAGAACACTATTCTCATTCTCTTCATTTTCGCGCTGAGACTGGGTTCCTCCTACGGATAATGTCAACGGCATTGATCTCAGTTCTTCAGAAACTACCTTTCTGAGTATCCATTCAAGATGCTTGTATCGCTCGGCATCATTGATTCGTTTGATAACTTCCGTGTTAATCACTGCAATGTCTCCACTGTGCAGTAACTCCCATGCTCTCCGCTCATCTGCGTCGTCCATATTAAAGCGCAGGCTAAATCTTTTATAGCTCATAGATAACCGCCCTTCCGAGTATTCAACTCAGCAAGGTACTCATAGCCTTTTGCCGTGGCGCAGATATCGTCGTTAATCGTGACACGCTCCTTATCGAAGGTGCCGAAGTTTCGGATGAGACAACTTCCACCGCCGAGAACATAGAGCCTCATCAACTCAGGGTTGTACTCATGCTCACGGAGTCTTTGGAAGATTCCCTCCACATACTCCGTCGCTGTATCAGTGATTGTTTTCAGATACTTCTGGTTGATGTCCGCAGTTCCGAACCGAAACACGCGGTTGATGATCGCGTCATCGACCGTAGTATGGTGAACCCTCATCACGTTCTCACGTGCAGCCAACAGGCATTGGTGCGTCCCGAACTTCTCTGTGAACATATTGCCAGGAACCGGCTTCTTGTCGTTGATGAACATGATATTCATTGTGCCGTTGCCGATATCGCAGAGCATATTCACACCCTTGAAATCGGAGAGCCTGTCAGCCACGGCAGCAAAGCCCTGTGGGAACACATCGACGCCTACTACCTCAATAGAGTAATTGGTATTGCGGAACGAGAACTCAACTGACCGGTTCTGCAGGAGGTAGTTCTTGAAGTCATCCCGCTGGCCGCTTACCCATGTCAGGGGAAGCCCTGCGGCGATTCTGATCCTGCCGGAGGTAAGCTTTTTGATGTTCATCTCCCTTGCAATCGCGGCAAGTGCCAGGACATAGTAGTCATTATCCCTTGTCTTGTCTGCAAGGAACTCTTTATGGCCTTCCCCGATCAGATAGAAGCGATTCCCATACACCAACATGTTATCCTTGAAGACCGGCTCGGTGTCGTATGCTGCAACACTTGCCGGAAAGCAGCAGTTTGCAGTCTTGATATTGCCGTAGCCGCTGTCAATCCCGATGATAAAGGTATCGTCGATGATCCTCATGCCATCACCTCCATCACCTTGAAAGATCCGGTTCCGGCTTATAAGGAACAGACATCAGCGTTCCATTCATGCGAATGAGCCTCTCAGAGTTTTCAAACTGCTTCATGAAACGGTCGATCTGCTCCTGATTCAGGGACCCGTAGTTGGGGCCGCTGCAATCGCAGATGAAGAAGGGACCGAAGATGACGTCTATCATTTCTTTTTCGTCGCTCTTCATATAGCACCTCTCGATCTTCCATCCGTCTTTACCGCCCTTTTCGCTCTGCATATAGCCCTCCAGACGAATCATCGGATCGGAGCCGTCCAATGCGCTGGCGTAGATGGAGTATCCGCCCATATTGGGCTGGAACGCCTTATTGTTGCTGCTCACGGCGTAGGTCCGCGCAGCCTCCGGATATGGCTTTGTGAAACTATCTTCGGTAAAGACGATATATCCCGTAAGATGCTCGCCTCCATTCCGTTCGGCCTCGCGGAACCTGCTCGTCAGTTCACCGTAGGACATTTCAACCTCCTGCGGCTCACTGTAAATAGCCCTGTTAGGCATCATGCCGTTGAACTTGCCTTCCTCATTGCAGATGATAGCGACGGCCTCCTCGTAGGGGCAGAACTGCTCGATATCGCCCTTGACGGTCTTCTGGAGATCAGCAAGCGTGTTGCTGATCTCGGCTACTCGTGCCACCTTGCCGGGTTCGCAGAGAACGACCTTGATCTTATCTTCCTTGTATTCCTCTGTCAGGTAGGGATCGAAGTCGATCTGCTTGAAACCAATGGAGTCGCAGAAGTGGAAGGTCGAATCGCCGTTTTCATCCACGATTTCGACAACATCCGACACGGACAAAGACCGGCCCTTATAGCCCTCCGGGTGTTCCAGATTGAACTTGCGGTACACATCCTCAAGGTCTTTACAATCGACCTCACCCTCGAACACACGGTCATAGATACGGCTGTCGATCTTGTCTGAACCCTGATACATTTTGAGCAAGTCCAGCCCTTCAAAGGCGATACGATTATGGTCCCGACCCATGTTGATCTGATAAATCGTAATGTCCATTATCGTTCTATTTCCTCTCTTTCTCTCATTATTCCGACGCGGATTTTGAGTTCATCATTGACGTCTTTTCCGTGCGATGGAGGCTCGTCAAGCACCGTGTACTTCTCTTGGAGCCCGGATACGATTCCGGCAACAGCCCCGCGTCCTATGCTGTCGTTGTCAAGATGAAGATGGACTGTCTTTATGCTCGGGTAGTCCTTCAGATAGCGCTCCAGCGCAACAGGCACAACTTTCTCCCGCTTTGTCTTGTAGACGCCTGCCAAAGAAAGGAACGTTTCTTTCTTCCAGTCTCTTCCATTCAAAAGCAGCATCGTCGCGTAACTCATGGCGTCAATCGCGGACTCAAAGACATGAATGTGTTCGGGTGCCGGATTCTCGTTCATGGAAAAGGAGAAGTGTTTATTGCTCCCTGTTAAATCGCCCTTGTAAGGACTTCTTGTAGCCCGAAGAGCTCCGTATCGGGGAGTGCCTTCCTTGTCGTAGCCTACGAAAAGCGCATTGTGATACTCTGCCGTCTGATACAGAAGCTTTTTCTCAATGCAGTAGAGTGTCACAGCCGGATGGATACCTCTGCTGTACAGATACTTTTCTATTTGAGAGGTGTCATCGTCCAGCTTCGGCATCAGAAGGTCGCGGTTGACCTTCTCCTTCTGGTGATAAGGGATCGGCTCTTTCACTGCGGCGTTTCCAAGGATGGTTTTCACAGCATCTATGAAGGAGTAGTCCTTGACTTTTATCAGATAATCAAGCGCAGATCTCCCTCCAACGTCATGCGAAAACCAGTACCATTTCCCGTTGCTGATTCTGAGCGACTCGTGTTCGCGTGTGCAGTAGGTGTTGCCGGATACACGAACAAGCTCCTGCGGCTCATAGTTGCGGAGATAGGTCATGAGATCCATCTCCCTGGCCTTTAGAATGTCATCTGCCGCAATATAGCCCATCGTGCATCACCTCGCTTCCTGCTGCTGACGCATAAAGTCTCTGCGGATGATCGCATTGGCGCGGCACTCTATGGTGTCACGGATGTTGTCCATGTGATCTGTTTCTCGCTTCTCAAAATCCTTGAACACATCGGCAAGCGGGCTGTGCGACTGCAAAAGCGCCTTGCACTGCTTGTCAGACAGATCGTGGTACTCCAGAGCCAGGACGATATCCTCTCTCACCGTGAACTCATAGCAGTGATTGAGGATTTCATCAGGCGGCTGAGATAGCAGCCATTCACGATACCGCTGCTGTTCAGCGAACATCTTCTCATACAGTGCGGTATTCAGCTCTTCATTGGTCATTTGAAAACCTCCTTCATAAAGATTTAGCCGCCGATGTGTTAAGCATCGACGGCTATGTAAAGCGATAGCCGCAAGGTTTTATCCCTGCGGCTATCAAGGTATTATTTCATGATTTTCAGAAGCAGCTCGTTTACATCCTCTGTGGGCTTGCCCTGCGCGATCAGCTTGTTTCGGAACTCAAGCAGCGCATGTTTGGCAAGCCGAAGCTGTTCGGAGTTGAGCTCTACGATTCGCTTTTCTGCTTTATGCCGGAACATCTCGAGCACCTCCATCTGTTTTCTGACTTCATTGTAGCGAGAGACTCCCGACATTACAAATGTGCAAATTGATTTTTATCGCTCCCTGTCATCACCGGACCGGCTCGGTTCTTCCTCGGCTCGCTCTCCGTCAACGATCTCATTTTCTCTCTTGTCGAGGTTGAGCATCGCATTCAGTTCATTGAGCCGTGCCGTCTTGGTCTTCAGTTCCTCCTCTTGGGGGAACGGCTTTTGAACCTCAAGCTTTGCGTTTTCGAGCTGGACCTTCGTGTTTTCGAGCTGCGCTTCACAGGCTGTCAGCTTCTCTTGGAAGCTGTTCAAGGCATTGTCCAGTCGCTGAATATTACCGAAAATATCTGTGCCCAGCGTTACCGTATGCCGCAGCTCATGCTTCAAGGTGATTTTGTACTCCCGGCTGAAGCTGTCAAAGAACAACTCCATATCAAAGCCGCGATATTCACCGATGTGAATCGGGTCCGGATTTGTCATGGACTTGCAGAGCCCAATGATAGCTTCACCGGCAGCTTTCTTGTCCGTTACCGTTCCTCCCGCCATTATCATCGGAGAGAAGCCGTCCTCGTTTGGAAGCGTGTTTTGAGCAAGCTGCGCCATGTCAGCCTTATAGCCCTCAATACGCTGCTCCAGCGATTTGATCTTCTGCGGGAACTCCTTGATGATCTGATCCTCCAGCGCATAACGCTGACTTAGGTGGTTGGCCTTGAGCAGCTTCAAGCGGGAAACGTCAATGTCCAAGTCCATCTTTTCCTTAATGTGCGGATTACCGGCACACAAGGCTTTGATTTCAGCATAGGACAAAGCGGTTTCATCAATATCCTCTGCGGAGCGAACAGGGCTCTTTGAGGTCATGATCTGGCCGATGAACTTCTGCTTGCCCTCCACAAGCTGATAGAGGTAGCTGTCGAAGGTGTTTTCGGTAACATAGGTGTAGATATCCACTTCCGGATTCTCGTTGCCTTGCCGGATGATACGGCCTTCCCGCTGCTGCAAATCGGACGGACGCCAGGGACAATCCAAATGATGGAGTGCCACCAGCTTGGTCTGAACATTCGTGCCTGCACCCATTTTCTGTGTGGAGCCAAGGAGCACTCTGATCTGGCCGGACCGAACCTTGCCAAACAGTTCCTTCTTCTTGGCCTCAGTTTCTGCCGTGTGGATATATGCGATCTCTTCAGCGGGGATTCCTTTTTCAATGAGCTTCTTGCGGAGATCGTCATACACATTGAACTTGCCGTCGTTGTGCGGCGTGGACAGATCGCAGAAGACCATCTGTGTGGATCTGCTCTCCGCTGTACGCTGCCAAATGTCGAAGACATTATCCGCGCAGGCTGAGACTTTACTGGTTTCGCTGTCCGGAAGCATATCGTTCATCAATCGTTGGTCGAGCGCCAGCTTCCTACCGTCGTTGGTAATCAGAAGCATATTATCGGTGGAGGAATCCACCATCTTGTTTCTGACACGCTCCGCGCGTTCGGAAAGCCCTTCTACCATCTTTTTCTGAGCCTCAGAGGGTTTCAAAACGATATTGTGATAATGCGCCTCCGGCACAGGCAGATTCAGCATATCCGCTGTCTGAATGTCCGCCGTTTCCTTGAACATAGACATGAGTTCCGGAAGGTTGTAGAACTTGGCAAACCTTGTTTTTGCCCGGTAGCCGGTGCCCTCCGGGGAGAGTTCGATAGCAGTGACTGTCTCGCCAAAGGTTGACGCCCATGCGTCGAAGTGGATTAGATCATTCCTTTTGAGGGTGCTGTACTGGAGATATTTCTGCATGGTATACATCTCAACCATACTGTTGGAGATCGGTGTACCGGTCGCAAACACAACGCCGCGGCCTCCGGTCAGCTCGTCCAGATACCGACACTTCATATAGAGGTCGCTCGACTTCATCGCTTCCGTCTGGCTGATACCGCCCACGTTCCGCATTTTCGTGAACGCGGCGAGGTTCTTGTAGTAGTGTGCCTCATCAATGAAAATACGGTCAACGCCGAGCTCTTCAAAGGTCACGACATCATCCTTCCTGGACTGGTCGTTCAGCTTATCGAGCCGCTGCTTGACCGTCTTCTTTGTGCGCTCCAACTGCTTGATAGAGAAGTTGTCGCCTCGATTTCTTTTGAGCTCAGCAATGCCTTCCAGCACCTCATCGAGCTGCTGCTCCAGAATAGCCCTCTGTCGCTCAATGGACATAGGGATCTTCTCGAACTGGCTGTGCCCGATAATCACCGCGTCATAATCGCCGGTTGCGATTCTGGCGCAAAACTTCTTCCTGTTCTTGGTCTCGAAGTCTTTCTTCGTTGCCACGAGGATGTTCGCAGAGGGGTATAGCTGGAGATACTCGCTTGCCCACTGTTCCGTCAAGTGATTCGGAACGACAAATAGGCTCTTTTGGCAGAGCCCCAGCCGTTTACTCTCCTGCGCTGCCGCAACCATTTCAAACGTCTTCCCAGCCCCTACGACGTGTGCCAGCAATGTGTTGCCGCCATAAAGGATATGGGCAATGGCGTTGACTTGATGCGGTCTGAGCGTGATCTCGGGGTTGATGCCCACAAAGCTCATGTGACTGCCGTCGTACTCACGCGGGCGTGTGCTGTTGAACTTTTCATTGTAGAGCCGTGTCAGCTTTTCGCGCCGTTCAGGATCTTTCCAAATCCAGTCCGTAAAAGCCTGTTTGATAAGCTCCTGTTTGCCCTGCGCGATTGCTGTTTCCTTCTTATTGAGCACAGCCGTTTTCTTGCCGTTCTCATCCTCGATATAATCGAATATCCGCACGTCCTTCAGGTTCAGCGTCTCTTCCATGATCTTATAGCCGTTGATCCGGCTCGTACCATAGGTGTTGTACGCTTTGACATTCGTGCGGTCGTAGGATTTACCCTCCACGTTCCATTCGCCCGTATATTGAGAGAAGTGAACATGGATGTTCCACTGGCAGTACCTCGGTGTGTCGAACAGGTCAAACATGAACTGCTCTGCAATCTCCGGAGGAAGCCAGGTTGCACCGAGTCTGACAGAGATCTCGCTTGCCGTCAGGTCAACGGGCTGTACAGCCTCCAGTGCTCGCACATTCTCGGAATAATCTTCCGGATAGAGCTCTGCGCTGCGCCGCGCCCATTGGAGTTTCTCGCGGACATTGCCGGAAAGGTATTCATCTGCTGGGAGATACTTCGGTCTGCCGTCATAATCGCTCGTGTGCATGGGATTCATGAAGATAACGCCCTTCAAGTCTTCAAACAGCTCTTGTTCACTCTTGCCGGTCAGCTCCATCATATAGGGCATGTCGATCTTGGCTTTTTCGGCAAGTGAAAGTGCATACGCTTCCGAAGCGGTATCCACAGAGAGGATCGTAACCTTCTGCTTGATTGTCCGCTTGGAGAACATATCTGCCTTTCGGATGAAGTTGCCCTCATCGTCCAGCACCTCCAAAGAGGAAAGCAGGCAGTAGGAGCTGTCGGAGCTGAAGGCGGAATTGTTTGCCCTTGCGTTGATCAGCCCGTACTTTTTGCTGAAGTCATCGTAGAGTTCATTCAGTCTGGCCTGCTCCGCCTGAATTTCAGCATCAGAATAGTCCTCCGTCTGATACTCAATGAGAGTCCTTACACAGTCGCGGATGGCGATCATGCCCTTGATGCGGTTTTCCGCCGTCATGGAAACCTCAACAGGGTTCATTCGGCTGTTCTCTCGAAAGTAGAGCTTGCCGTCTACCACCATATAGCTAAAGTTTCGCACAGACGGGTCTGCGGGAATAGAAAGGTCTTCGTCCTCTGCTTCGAGATCATCCAGCTCGAACTCGGTGATCTCAGCGTGGATGTTTTGGATGGCGTCCTGTAGCAGATCTCCCAGCTCCGCGTCCTCATAAGCTACACAAGCCGACTCCGGACCGTGTGCGCCGCTGATCATCTGCATATCGCCAAGCACCATTTCCGGGTTGCTGACAAAATAGGAGTTCATACGGATACCGTTTTCATCTGTTGCGAGATGAACCCACTCCGGCTCAATGTCGATCAGACGGTCTCGCTTCTGCAGGAAGATGATATCCGATGTGACTTCCGTGCCTGCTGCATCCTTGAACGTGTTGTTTGGCAGTCGGATCGCCCCAAGCAGGTCAGCTCTCTGGGCGATATACTTACGGACTGCCGGGTTTTCCTTGTCCATCGTTCCCTTTGATGTGATGAACGCCACTACACCGCCAGGGCGAACCTTATCCAGGGTGCGGGCAAAGAAGTAATCATGGATCAGGAAGTTGTGCTTGTCATAGCGTTTGTCAGGCACCTTGAACTGACCGAAGGGGACATTGCCTACAGCCGCGTCGAAAAAGCTGTCCGGAAGGTTGGTGTCTTCAAAGCCCTGCACTGCAATGCTGGAGTTCTGATAAAGCTGTTGGGCGATCCTGCCGGAAATGCTGTCCAACTCAACTCCATAGAACTTCGCGCTTGCCATAGACTCCGGTACAAGCCCCATGAAATTGCCTATGCCGCAGGAAGGCTCCAACACATTACCGGTCCTGAAGTGCATATTCTCAAGTGCGCTGTAGACCGCCTTGATAACGACCGGAGGCGTATAAAACGCCGTCAGCGTGGACTCTCTGGCAGAAGCGTATTCATCTTCTGTCAGAAGCTCCTTCAGTTCCTGATAATGGGGATTGTCCTCTTTGAAATAATCTGACAGACCGCCCCAGCCGACGTAATCCGCAAGGATACGCTGCTCATTTGTATCTGCCAGTCGGTGTTCATCCTCCAGCTTTTTCAGAAGCTGAATGGCCATCCTGTTGTGGTGGAACCGTTCCAGCGGTGTACCAACACCGATATCGTCCCGTTCGATTCTGAAGTTGGTTCTGTATTCGGTATTGATTTCGGGAAGCAGTACATGGGGTGTCACCTTGCCGCTGCGCTGTTTCTGCGGAGGCGGTGCAATCGGCTTGTCACGCTCGCTCAGCTTTTCTTTTAGCTGGTTCACGAGCCCTTCAATTTCAGGATTTCTCCATGAGTCATCATCCGTTTTGGCATAGTCCTCAATCAGAGTGTCTTTGCCATCTCTGCACTGAATGAAGTCCAGACTGCCGGGCTGTTCCTTGGTGTTGACTACGCCGAAGGCTTTCATGGTATCTGCCGACAGAGCGAAGTATGCTTCCAGAGCTTCGTCTCGATCAGAATATTCCGTCACCGATAATGGCGCTGCAGAGAGGTCTTCGACTACATAATAGTGGTCGATAAAAGGACCGCTTTCTGCCGATTCTTCTGGTTCTTCCACAGCAACCGCTGTTTCGTCAGTCACTTCAATCTGCGGTTCCTCTACCGCGTGAAGCAAGTGGTCGTTCAACGGATTTTCCTTTAGCCGGTTATCAAACTCCTCCCTCGTCATGGTCTTGTTGATTAGCGGGAACTGCGTATCATACAGGACCACTTCATGCTCGTCGAAGGAAAGCACTTCATACTCATGCGTTCCAAGATAGACGGTATCGCCAAGGGAGAAACGATACTCTTTTTCCGGCTCCAGTGGAGGGTTCAGCTCGTCATAAGAAGGTTCCAGCGGTCTCGCCAGATCGCTGTTCAACGCCGTCAGCATTGCTTCGCAGCGTTCTGTCAGATGCGTATTGTCAGCAATGATGGTATTCATCGCTTCGCGCATCATCGGAAGGATGAAATCGCCGTCAGAGGTGCGCGCGTACATCTTTTTGTCACCGATGTCAAATGCGCCCCAGCAGCCTGAGAGATAGTAAAGGTTCAGCCTCTTGTCTTCCTCACCGAGTTGCGTCACATAGTCGTTGTAGTCATAAACGATGGAGCGAAACTCGTCCGAAATAGCTGACCGCCCTCTACGGGCTTCCTCTTCGGCGCGATACTTGGGATAGTGGTCTTTCTCAGCTTGACTGAGATATTGGTCTGTGGCAATCAATTCTCCAATGCGCTTCTCGATCTTTTTCCAGCTCAAAAGGACTTCTGCATCAGGGTGCATGATACTGCCTCTGCTGATTTTGATGCCCTTTCTGTCATGGTTTTCATCAAGCTGTCTGCCGGGAACGGCTGGATACGCACCGCCGATGCCGTACTCATTCTTCAGAAAAGCAATATTTGCTTCATGGGTGTCTCGCTTCAGGTACTGCTCATAGATACGGTACTTTCCATCATGGATACCGCTGCCACGAGTCAGAACCGCATCAATATCTTCCTGAGAAATAACAAAAGCGGAGGTCGTTTCAGCCTCCGCTTCTGCAATCAGTTCCTGTTGTTCTTCCTCTGAGGGAAGACTTACGCGTAGATCAGGTCTCTCAGGACCACTTCCTCCGCCGAGTTCCGGATCGAGTTCATCAGCTGAACCCACTTCATCTGGTCTTCGGCCTTCATCTGCTCGGTCACGCCGTTGAGCGTCTTCATCTGCTCGGTCAGCTTGTCCATCATCCGGTTGGCCTGGGCGTCCACTTCCTCCAAGTGGCTGTTCAGTGTTCCTTCCAACAGCATCCCGGTGTAGATTCCGTCCCGATGCTCTCGGAGGAAGGTCCGACGCAGCATTCCATACTTCCCAATCTTCGGGCTCTCCGGAACGGTCAGGTCGGGGATCAGGTAATCTCCCTGCATCGTATAGGTCAGTTCCATCTTCATAGCTCCTTTCGGTTTTATTGTTTCTGCTTTCATGATACTCAGAGGATCGGCCTCTCGCAAATGTGCGATTACTCTGTTTTTCCTCTTTTTCCAGTCCTTTTACGGTTTCTGCAATTTCTCGGATCACCATCTCGGAAATATCGCTCGTTGCCGCACCAAGAACAGAGATCACGGGAACCGTATTGAAATCGTAAATGTGGGAGAAATCGTCCCGTGTGAAGTAGAGGTTCGGCTGATAGCCTGCTCTCACCAGCGCCATATACGCGACGCTGCTTCGCAGAGTGTCTTTCAGCCAGACTTCCAGATTGAGATCGTCCAGTTCTTCCAAAAAGCTCTCACCTTTGACAGACTGGAGATTGGAAAGGTAATCTGAAAAGTTATCCTCAACAGCATTCTTTGCAATCTCCATAAGGAAATGCGGAAAGTCTGCTGTCTGCTCCACCTCCCCGAAGCTATCCTGGAGGCTCTCTTTTACGGCTTCTTCATACTGCGGGCGCATTTGCCAAAGCGTGACCACTCGACCGGCACGGCTGTTCGTGTCCGAGTAGTCAAAGACATGGCGCAGCTTGTATGGGGTATCTCTATCAACAAGGAGCGCAATGCCTCTTGTGCCCTTATTCACCCAACGACCGAGCCGGTTCCAAGTCTCGATTTCCGCGCAGGCCGTCGCATCCGGCTTCTGGGCATGGATCAGCAGTTGCTCCTTAAAGCTGTACTTATAGTTGTTGGCGGCGGTAACGAGAAAGTCCGTGTATCGCTCTGCCTTGGAGGTGATATCCCTTGCGGTCTGGGATGCCAGCTCCGAAATGATTTGGTATTTGCTCGGCATGGGATTACCTCCTTACTTTACTTTGATTGTGACCTCAATGGTCTGTTCCTTCTCACCAAGAACCGATGCAAACAGCAGGCCGGTTCTGGCATTGGAAACCTTCGTAACAAGCTCATTGAGCCTGCAAACTGTGTGGTTGATTTCTTTCTGATTGTCTGCGTAGTAATATCCCGTCTCATCGCTGCAAATAGGAAAGCCATCCTGCCTGAGAGCACTGATCTTGCGGCGAATATTTCTTCCGTCAAGCATGAACAGCTTTTCAAGCTCCTTGCTGTGGATGGCTTTTTCTTTGCCGATATGATTCTGGCGGAGATATTCGCAGATGGCTTTCTTTCTATCCATCGCTTTCTCCTATCTCACAGGTTCTTGTTCATTTCTCTGATGTGTTGGGAAATCCCAGCCATACACCTTGCCGATCTCATCACCGAGGCGTCTCGTGATCCTCGTAACATCGGCTCTTGTGGCGGTGCCCTCGTATAGCTTCTCTTTTAGCCGGTCCTTTTGATATTCGGAAACTCCGTCCTTGTAAACCCGGTAGAGATAGTGGTTGGTGCCATCATGGTGAATGTCATCACAACGGAAGTCGCCCTTCTTGTCCACGTACCAGGTGGTGTAATCGTATCCTCCAGATAGGCAGTCACGAATATTGCCGCTTGGGATCTCCTTATATCCCATGCGCCGTCCGTTCCAAAGTCCAAGGTCAGCAATCACAAGGATCGGTTGGGATAACTGGATATTCAGGTTCACACGCTCGTCGGAGAGATAGTCGGCGTTTGTTTCGCACATGATACGATAGAGCTCATCTTCGGAACAGTCGGGATACTGCTCCTGCAAGTCTTCGCGCCAGTCGTCCAAGTCGAGATTTTCGTTGCTCCATATGATGTGTCTGTCTTCCACTTTCTTCACCTCCGTCCTTTTCACAAATAGGGCAGATCATTCTGCCCTCCGGTATCTCTGCTCCGCAGCAGACACAGTATTCGCTCATCTGGCGTCACCTCTGTCCTTCGGGGGCAGGAGCTTGCCGTCCTTGTCATAGTTCTTCGGATCAGCGCCGGGAACATGAAAGCCGAACATGGAACCGGTTCTCATAGCTTCCTCTTGAGCTCTGGTAACGCCCAGCTTTCCGTTGTACTCATCGACAATTTCCCGCGCCTGTTCCTGGCTGGAGGCGGGAATATGGGGATTGTAGTAGCCTTTTTCATTTCGCTTGACTACGATGATTTCTCCGGAACCGGGAAGAATGCTGTAGCATTGCTCCGGAAGCTCTGTGCGAACAGGCTCATAGGTGTGTCCGTTTTGCTCCATCCGCTCGGCAAACTCGCAAATGTGGTAAAGGTTGTCGCCAACCTCAACGTGGTAGTCGTCGATATATCTGCAAGTTCGCACCTGGTCTTCGTTCCAGGCAAGGTGGATCTTGATTTTGCCGCCATCGGGGATGCGGAACAGTTCCTTATAGTGGCTGTTAATGAACCGGATACCCTTTGCCGCGTCCTTCATGTGCCCATTGAGCCAGTCCTTGACGTAGCAATAGCAATAGAGATTGTATTCGCCCTTATTCGGGTTCAGGCGCAACAGATAGGTGTATTTGTCTGTATCGACACGAACGCCGTAATAGTCCTGCTCGGTAGGCATTTTGCTCTGCGGATTCGTATAGCAGTAATAAGCCAGGTCCTTCCGGTTGTGAAGAATATCTCCTTCCTCACGCAAAGAATTGATAACCTCGTCAAGCTCCTGCTTGAACTCATCGGTTTTGAGGTCTTTTCGGTAGTCATTCCACGAGCTGAAGAAACCGCTTCCGTCAGTATCCATATCAGCGCGGAGATAACCGATCAAGCCGGTTTGCGAAGAAATCTGAGAACTCTGACGGAATGTGTATTTATCCTCGGCCTCTATCATGGCTCGCTTTTCATAGTCGATCATCTTGCTTCACCTCTTTCATTGGGATGGCTTTTCTCGTTTTGCCTTATTTCAAGGGCGTTTTGAAGTCCGATCTTTGCCCACTCAGGCAAGGAACGCTTATCCATGACGCCAAGGACATCACCGCGATAAAACGACGTCTGCTTTCCGCTATAGAGGGAGATGCAGTAGCAGGTTCGTCCTCTGGCGTTTTTCTGTGCGCCGAAGCCTCCTGTGCAAAGCATCAGTTGGTGAGAGGCGTGTCTGAACTCCGGGCGAAGCACGTTCCCGCGTATCACGATGACTTTATCTTCGATAGCGTCATCATGCGAAATTGGCTTACAATCCTTTGCCGTAATCTCGTCGTTCATACCGATCTCGGACGTTACCTTTTCCGTTTCCTTCATGATCTCGTCTGCGGCCTGCGTCATGCGTTCTCCGTAGAGCTTAACGATCTCTGCAAAATCATCGCTGACTTGTGCCTCAAGATACTGTTCATAGAACATCACTCGCTCGGCATAGCAGCAGACATATCTCTCTCCGCTGGCTGCTTTCTGGTTCTCGCCCAGGATGATCTCTCTGTGCCCGATATACATGGAGTTGATGACGGTGTAATCACCGACCATTCTTTTTTCATCCATAATCTTTCCTCCTTATGGAATCGGGCGGCACCTTTTGACGGGTGCCGCCCTTGTCCATTACTTTCTGTTCTTCAGGCGAAGAACGATAAGCCCTGCGACAATGAATACCACAAGGCAGATGCCGATAATCATCTTAGCGTTCATGTTCGTTTTCCTCCTTTTTCTTTCTGAAGGTGAAGAACGCCACTACGCCAGCTCCCAGGAGAGAAATACCGGTAAGAGCACCCCACAGCGGGATATTCGTGGTATCTCCGGTCTTGGGAATATCGGGCGGCGGCGTGATCGTCACCGTCTGATCTTTGTCCTCAATGTCCTTATGCGTGGTAATCTCCACGTCATCACGATACAGGCTCTCGAAGACTACCAGGCTCGTGCTCTTGGTGATACCGGAAGCGTCAAAGACGAACTTCACTTTCACCTCGCCATTTCTGTCCTTAGGCGTAAACTTCACTTCTGCGGTGATTGTCTCGCCGTTCACGGTGAAGACCTCGCCGGTCGCCTTATTCATGAGAGTGCCACGGATGGTGTACTCGGTGCCGGGGATAAGGTTGGTGTAGGACACCACATCCTCAACCGTTACCTTTCCAGCCGTAGTGATCTCCTTCTTGCCGTCGATGAAGGCAGTGGTCTTGATCTCGGGGACATATACCTTCACAGACTGGTCTTCATCCTCGATGTCGGCATGAACTGCGATTTCAACATCCTCACGGTAGAGGCTCTCGAACACAACAACATCGGTCGTTTCGGTGATGACATAGGAATTGAAGGTGAAAGCCACCTTGACTTCGCCGTCCCTGGTTTCGGGCGTGAATGCGGCTTCCGCAGTCACAGGCTCGTCATTGACCGTCACGGGCTTACCGGTGGTCTTGTTCATGAGCGTTCCCTTGACAACGTATTCCTTGCCGGGGGTGAGGTTGTGATAGGAAACGATATCCTCGATGGTGATCTCGCCGCCGATGGTCGTTTCCTTCTTGCCGTCGATAGAAGCCTCGGTCTTGATCTCGGGGACAATAACGGTCACAGTCTGCTCATCGTCCTTAATGTCCGCATGGACAGTCAGCTCTTTGCTGTCGCTGTAGAGGCTCTCGAACACGACGATGTTTGTGTCCGTCTTAATGAGCTTGGCATCGAAGGTGAACAGTACCTCCACGCTGCCGGAGGGAGCTTCAGGAACGAAGGTTACTTCGGAAGTGATCTGCTCTCCGTTCTGGAGGAACGGTTCACCGGTGGCCTTATCCATAAGAATGCCCTTAACGGTATACTCCTTGCCGGGGACAAGGTGCTTGTATTCAACCGTATCGGTCAGCGTGAAGACCTCAGTGGCGCAGACTTCCTTTTCCTCGTCGATGGTGGCAGTCGTACCGATTTCGGGGATCAGATCATTCACTACGGTGATCTCAACCACGTCGCCGTCCTTATCGACTGTCACGGCATAGACCGTTTCGTTTTCAAGGTAGCCAGTCGCAGGGCGCAGCTCGCGCACGGTATAGCTGCCGTACACCACATTCTCAAAGGTGAATACACCATCCTCGCCGGATTCAGCAGTCAGCAGCGCGTTGTCTTCGATGAAGCTGGTTTCGTCGGCACGGAAGAGTCCGAACAGAGCGCCGGAGATCTTATCGCCGGTTTCACGGTTGACTTTATAACCCTTGATCGTGCCGTAGATCAGCTCATTGGGAATTTCATTGCCGTCGTTCACGGTGATGTGAACAGTAGCGACTTCCTGACCTGCGTACTCGAATACCACGGGGTACTCCTTATCGGACATGACATAGTGCTTATCGGTGCTGATTTCCTTGACATAGGTTTTTGCACCAACGGGAAGGTCGGTGCTGAAGGCTGCATAGCCGTTCTCGTCGCACTCAACGACTTCGAGCACCCAACCGGCGGGGATGCTGCTACCATCTGCCGCAACGATTTCCTCTGCGGCGAACAGGCCGAAGTTGACAGAGGTGATTTCGCCGTTGTTGCCAACGCCGAAGACCTCGTTCTGCTCCATGACCTTGTTCAGATCAATCTCGACCTTCTGACGTTCGTTGTAGAAGCCGGTGGAGGTTTCGGTGATCTCCACCTCCTGACCAGCGTAGGTCAGCTCCACAGTCTGAACAGTGGGATTGAGGATCATGCCATAGGGGGCTTTCGTCTCAACAACATGGTATCTGCCCAGGAACAGGGGCTCAGTCACAGCCTTGCCGTCTTCCTTGGTAACAAGTGTTGCCACGACCTCATCCTTGCTGTATCTGAGAGTACCGTCCGGCGTGTAGATATCCTCCGCTGCGGTCACGGTGTACTCAGCACCGGCCAGACCGCCGACAGCATAAACCAAACGCTTGCTATCCTTGGTGTCCACGACGGAGGCAAGATACTCGCCGGTCTTCTCCACGTTGATGACGCCCATCTGAGGCGCGTTTTCTTTCTCAACAATCACCACAGTTACGGCGTTTTCCTCGGTGGAGTTATCTTCGGTGATGTCGAAATACACAGGGGCGCTGTTGAGCACATATCCATAGGGAGCCGATACCTCGACCAGCGAATAGCCCTTTCCGTACTCCAGCTTTTCGGGCGTAATCAGCATACCGTCGCCGTCCGTGTAGAAGGTGTCGATGGTAGTGACAGTCGGATAGGTGAAGGTCATCTGAATCTGGTTGCCGGAGGGATCGTAGATGTGGAAGCCGATGCCGGAAGCCGGAATGGTCTTACCGGTCGTGCTGTCGATCTTGACCACCTTTACATAGGAGCAGAAGTTGGCGTTGTTGATCAGATAGCGGTAGGTTTCTCCATTCTCGCTTACGAACACGTCAAAGGGTTTCAGGAGCTCTCTGCCTTCCCAGCCTTTGATCTGCTGGACGGTGTATCTGCCGTAGGGCAGATCCTTCGTCTGCGCAAAGCCGTTCTCGTCGCAGATCAGATAATCGCGCTCGGAGTCCTTGGCGTTGTCATAGGAACCTGCGCTCTTGAGATAGACGGCGAACTCTGCTCCTTCCTCGGGGGTCTCGATCTGCGTCTCACCGTCGTCGGTGTGCTTGATGATGGCGATATTGCCTTTCTTGACCTGTTCGTACTGCTTCATGGCTTCGCTGTTATACTCAGCAGTATAGTTCTTGGGATCGACGCCGATCTGCTCGTTGCCGGGGGTAACGAGATAGCCCTCGCTGCTGTCCAGCTCCTTGATCGACCAGTCGGTGCCGCAGACATAGTATTTGGTGGTGAACTTGCCATCCGCGTCGGTGACATAGGTGTCGATCAGTTCATCTCCCTTGAAGATGCCGTACATAGCACCTGCCAGATTCGCGTCACCCTGGGCAGAACCGGTTTCCACATCCTGCTTGGTAACGGTCAGATTCCATTTCTTGAGCACGTTATCGAAACTCTTGTTGGTGACTTTGTTCCACTCGATAGCCGCTGTCTGATTGTCAGGGACGACATAGCGGATCGGAGTGTCCACCTCTTCCAGCGTGTAACCAGTGCCAATCAGAATGTTGCTGAAGGTCGCAACGCCGCTGGCGTCAGTTACAGCGTACTCATCAACGGGAATGCCACTGTAGGAAGTGCCGTACAGATGGAACTTCAGACCTTCGTTGAGCCCATCCTCTGCGGTCTTAGTGACCTTGAGGTCGCCGCGCTTCAGGTCGTTGTCGAAGCTCTTATTGGTGACTTTGTTCCACTCGATAGCAGCGGTCTGATTATCGGGGACAATATAGCGGTCGGGAGTACCGACTTCCTCCAGGGTATAGCCGGTTCCGATCAGCACATCGTCAAATACCGCGATACCGCTGGCATTGGTGACAGCGTACTCATCCACAGGCAGTCCGCAATAGGAGGTGCCGTACAGATGGAACTTCATGCCCTCGACGAGGCCATCCTCAGAAGTCTTCGTGACCTTCAGATCTCCACGGCGCAGGGTGTTATTGAACGTGACGGTAGAGGTCTTGCCGCTGACGATGGTAACAGTCTGCGCGGACTGCGTTTCATACTTATCATCAGTCTGCTCAGTAACGGTATAGATTCCGGGAAGCAGATCCAGATCGACTGTACCGTTCTTACCGGTTGTAACCGTCTCATTGACGCCATTGCCGGAGATATTGAACTTGATACCCTCGACTTTGCCGTCCTCGCTGGTTTTTACAATGTGGCCAACGCCATAGGTCTCTGTGTTCAGTTTGAGGTAGAAGTACACAGGATCTTCTGCGCCGGAGGCCATCGTCTGCTTGCCGGGGCAGCCCCAAATGAGCATCTTGCCCATGCCGAGATTGGTCTTCTTCTGCGCCGAGATCATCACAGCATTGGAAATCATGTTCTTGCTGGTGAAGGTGTACTGGTTTCCGCTGCGGGTAACGGTAATGCCGCTGGCAGAGAAGTTGATGTCGGCCAGGGTGTTGTTGGTGTCGGTCAGGGTGATGCTGTAGTTGTCATTCGCCTGATCGTACTTCATGGTGTAGGTTTGAGCATTGCTCTGATTGCGGGAAGCAAAGCTCGGCACAACGTAGTGCTTGGACATCTGCTCCAGAATCCAGTTGTAGCACTGCTCTGCGGGTCTGCCCTTGATGGTGTGGTTGTACATATCCGCATCAATGCCATTGTTGGAGGCAATGGAGGTAGGGCTCGTGCGGAGCTGCTGCTGGTACTCCCAGATGATGCACTGTGTTGCAAATGCGAAGTCATCATTGTTCGTACCGGGAATCGGGCTGGTCATGCCTTCGTGATAGCCGTACATCAGTGCCATCATAATTCCGTACTGTGCGGTAATAGGCAGATTCTGAAAATACTTGCTGTTCTTGCCGCTGGTGGAATTGTAGGTGTCGCTGTAGTCAAAGGATACGCCGCCCTCAATGCAGTACACATGATGCTGATTTCCGTTGCCGTCGATCATCATATATTTGTACTTGGCATTGCCGGAGCTGTAGGTTTTCACATAGAAACTGCCGTCATCGTTGTAGAAGATGGCAGTGGTGGTCGGCTTGCTGTAGAACATTTCTCCATCAGAACCGACATAATGATCTCCATACGTGGAGGTACACTTCGTGCCTTCCTCGACAGACCATGCAAACGCCGTTGTAGGAAGCATTGCGACAATCATGAGGACAGCGAGAAGTGCCGAGAGCAGCTTCGTGCTCTTGGATTTGGTAATACCATTCATATCGACTTTTCATCCTTTCATTTTTTTTAAAGAAAAAGCCCTCCGCTATTTTCAGCAGAGGACTTCGTCCTTGTTATTGTGTTGTGTTGTTACGCGAATACAAAGTAGATGGCGTAAGAGCCGCCGCCAGTTGATTCGCAGCAGATGTTGAACTCCGTGATCTCATCGAGACCATAGGCACTGAGGTTTTCTACGGTGTGGAAGAGAATATACTGTTCCAGCCTGGAGCGCAGTCCGCTTCCTTGATTGGACTCCGATGCTGTTACTGGATTCCACCATGTTGCGTTCTGCGGAGACAGCGAGGTATTCAGCGTGTAGCCCATACCCTGACCGATGGCAATGCAGTCAGCACGGATCGAACTGATATCGAACTCGTAATCGTATGCGGTCTTTGGCTGTGTCTCCACTGGCTGTTCCGTCTCAGCAGAGGCGGGCGGTTCAGTTATTGCAGGCGGCTCCATAGGTGCCGGAACTTCTGCCGGTGCTTCGTCTGGTTCAGTGGCAGCCGGCTGTTCTGTAGGCTTGGGCTGTTCCGTTTCCCTGGGCGGCTCACTCAGTGCTGGCAGTTGAGTCTCGGTTTGCTCCGAAGGCTTATCCGCTTTCACTTCCTCAAAAGAAGGGACCGTGCTTTCTGAGCTTACCGGGTCATTATGCTCTGCTGGGCCAGCTTCGTTGTCTACAGAGACAGCATCTTCTGTCGGGGTTCCTGATTCTTCTTCGTTCTTTTCAGGTACATCTATTTCAACGCTTGATGTGGTGGTTGCTTCCAGCTTATCTGTGCTTTCTTCTGCGGCAGTCGTTGTCAGCAGCATTTCGCTTGCTTTAGTCGGTTCAGGGCTCTCCGGAACCGTTACAACGGCCTCGCATCCGCATAAACACAGCAGGGTGATGACAACCGTGATGATAAGTGACTTCCTCATAGGATCGCCTCCTTGATTTTTCTCACCATCATTGTACGGTCATCCGTTTTGCAAGGCAAAGGTACGCCTATCTCCTTACTCTTCTTCCTTTGAGCTGGTAAGCTGGTGAAACAGGGGGAGAGTGTGAGAGGGGGAAACGGTAAAGTTTCTCCAAAAGGGTACACTACTCCCTTGGCGTAAGGGTCATCTTGCTTCACCTCGGTCTTTCTGACGTTCCTGTACCCGGTGATAATACTCAAGCGCTTTCATAATATACTCACCGGTTTTGTTGTACGGAACGCTGTCAGGAATAAACCGTCTTGCATCTTCGTACTTAATGCGGATCTTCTCCTTTTGGTTTGGCTTCTCTTCACTCATGATGGACTCAATGACCTCATTGGAGAGCTTGCCTTCCTGAGAGAATCTCTTCATCTTGATTGCCTGGGCAAGGGATGGCGTCGCGTCCGCATAGGAGATTTCTTCCAGCAAGTCTTCCTGCTCTTCCTTTTTGAGGTAGGACAATTCAACTGCCGGTCTGAACGCGATACGTCCCTCGTCAACAAGGTCAAGAAGCGGCGGGATAAGTTCCGTAAGACGGATATATCGAGAGACTTGCCTCGCACTCTCGTTTGTACTATCGGCAATAATATCTCTTGATTTCACGCCATCCAACTTGTGGTCCACTGGTCCACAAGTTAAATCTGACCTCTGCCCCTGTCTGTTCATGGCTTCAAGACGCATCTTGTATGAAAATGCCTTTTCGCTCGGGAGGATGGTGGAACGCTGTAGGTTGGATTCAACCATCAAGATAATGGCCTCGTCGCGGCTCATCTCGCGGACCTCTGCCTTTACGGTGTCCAGTCCTGCGATCTCACAAGCCTTTTTCCGACGATGGCCTGATACGATCTCGTAGCGTCCGTCTTCCTTCGGGCGAAGTGTGACAGGGGTGATGATCCCGCGCTCTTTGATACTCTGAACAAGCTGGTCCATATCCTCATCAATTTTCACCTTGAAGGGATGGTCGGGGAAATCGTCGATCTCCGAGATGGGAATATCGAAAATGCGAGGGAGCTTGTTTACCTTGCGTTCCTCGTCATTTGCGAACAACTCATCGTATCCAGTCAGGCCCAGGTCGATTTTTTGCACGTTCTTCAATCTCTGTCACCTCCTTCGTGAGTGCCTCATACGCTGCTGCCACTTTTCCGTTCTTGTCGTGGGAGAAGATGCTTTCTCCGGAAAGACTGCACTCCGCTGCTCTTACCGAAAAGGGAATTTCAGACTCGAACACGCGGATGTTTTCTCCTACTGAAGAACGGAGCGATGTGATAATCGACTTGGCATTGTTCGTGCGGTTATCTACCATCGTCAGCAGAATGCCGTCGATCCTCAGTCTCGGATTGATCTGCCGCTTGATTTTCGCGATCGAGCGCAGAAGCAAGTTAAGACCTTTGGTTGACAGGAAGTTCGGCTGGGACGGAATAATCACACTGTCTGCCGCAGCAAGCGCATTGACCGTCATCATTCCCAGAGAAGGCATACAGTCAATAAGGATATAATCGTAGTTCTTTCTCATACCCTCGATACAGGATTTCAGAACGTACTCACGTCTCATAACATTGAACAAACCCGTTTCCATGCCGGACAGTTCAATATTAGAAGGAAGCAAATCAACGCCTTCATTGTGGGCGATGATCGCGTTGCCGGGAGGCTGTTCATCTTCTATAACCGATTGCATGAGCGTAGATAGCGACACATCCAACTCGTCGGGGCTCTTTACACCGAGACTCACCGTGAGGCTCCCTTGCGGGTCAGCGTCAACCAGTAAGACCTTATTTCCGGTGTTTGCAAGGCCCACGCCGAGATTAACTGTAGTAGTCGTTTTGCCTACGCCACCTTTCTGGTTCGTGATAGCGATCACTTTACAGTTTTCCATGCGTTTTTCCTCCTTTCTTGGAATTCACGACCCATTAAGCTAAGCTCTGGATCATGTAAAAGCGCAGTATTTGTTCTCAACGCCCTCTGCGCTATAGGAAGTCATCAAGCGACTGTGTGCTTCACAATCTCATAGGAGTCTCACCTCTGCCGGGTTCTCCGCCAGCCCCGTAGGGAAGTATCATTGTCCTCAAACCTGTCATGGCCATATCAGGAGCAACCCGATATTTACAACACTGGATTCTCGCAAGAGCGTACATGCTGCTCGGCTCATCAGTTTGATTAAGGTACTTGATGACCTGTTTATTTAATTTTCAAAGATCATGAAACGGCACCTCTGTGAGTTTTTGAAGAGCCCCTTCACTAAGTAAGGAATTAGAGGGGGTGTTTTTATGGGTGTCCTTCAAAAAAATTTTTTCGGACAAAACAAAAAAAGCCCTTGCGAAATCTTAAGTGATTCCACAAGGGCTACAGGATGGTTTTATTCGGTTTTCTTTACTTCACGTTGTGACAAAGCGTTTCAAATGAAAGAGATAGGCAGGATAAACGCCGATATTGTTACCCAAAAATGCCTAAAAGTTGTCCCCGTGGTTGTCCCCGAAGTTGTCCCATAAAGACGAAAAAAGGGGAGTTGTCCCCGAGTTGTCCCCGGTAAAAACGATTTGGTTGGGTCAGGTTGAGCCAGAACGGGACAAAAAGAAAAACCCCGGAAAACCGCATGGTTCCGGGGTTTTTGGGCATTTTGAAGTCTCGATCAGCGCTTGCTGAACTGCGGAGCGCGACGGGCGGCCTTGAGACCGTATTGGCGTACAGTTTAGCGCCGGTTTTCCTTGATTTTATGGGCTTTTTGGCCTCTGCCCTCAAATGTTGCCCCAGTATTTAATCATAAAAATGGGGGCATTTTAGACACCAACAGATGGAGCAAATGCAGCATTTACAACACTCAGAAGTTCCTCCGGTTTATTATACTTCACCTGCGCGTAAATGTCCATAGTCGTCTTACTGTTTTCATGCCCGGCAAGATATTGAACAGTTTTTGGGTCAATGCCTGCATACAGCAGGTTAGTAATATAGGTGTGACGAAGTTGATGTGGGGTTACATCAAAGTCAATGGCATACACTAACTTCGGGTTATTTTTCTGATGACTGCCAGGGGTAGGCGTTACCGTACACTTCACGCACTGGCCATTTACATACTTATAATAGTTATGGGGTTTCGTAGAGCGAACGGTTACATATTTCCATACCCGCTGAAACTGCGAAGATGAAAGAGGATTTCCATTTCTGTCAGCAACCACATATTCCGATTCGGTTTTCTCTTTCACTTCCCGCAGGCAGTCTGTCAAACACTTTGGGATCGGAATATCTCTCCGAGCCGCCTTCGTTTTCAGCGTTGTGGAAATCACCGGCCTGTTATGTTCTGAGCGCCATGCCCTCCGTACAGAGATGTACGGCGTAGGAACATCCAGAAATACGCAGTCCCATTGCAGTCCCAGAATTTCTTCACGACGCAGGCCGGAATATAAAGCGATCATTATAAAGGTATAGGGCGGAAGCCCTCGGACAGTATCTAAAAGTAGCTTCACTTGCTCATCCGTCAAGGCATTTATCTTTTTCCCCGGTTTTCCCCCTTTGGCCGAGAGTCCCTCACAGGGATTATATTCAAGTAACTGGCTTCGCTCTGCCGAATAAAAGACACATTTCAGGAGCATATTTACCTTACTATACAATCCAGCAGATTTTGAAGCCAATGGAATCATCGCAAGCCGAATATCGTCTGCAGTCACATCCTCAAGATACATATCGCCTAAAGGTTTGACAATATAGTTGTTCATGGTCTGGGTATATCCTCTCAACGTGCCGGAAGATACCTTTGCCGACTGCATGAGCAACCACTTCTCGCAATACTCTGCCACCGTTGGATGTTTTCTGCGGAAAACCGCCTCCTCTACCTGGCGTCGAGCCTCCATCTCCTTTAACTGGAGTTCCTCGCAGGTTTCAGCATACAAGTCCACCCTTTTTCCATCGGCATCGGTGATCCGAGTCCTGTAATATTGAATCCCCCTCCGCATGGCAGTGCCATACCGGGGAACATTTTCTTGTTTTTTCGCCATGATTTCAGTTCCTTTCTATTTAATATGTATTTCAGCGCCGATACCTTCTTTATACTGAAAAATCATGGCTCTATCAAAGGTGCGATTCTGGGAAACGCAAAGGGCGGGGAACACTCCCCGCCCTTTGTACGTTTTCCGTCAAATTATTGTGCCGCTTCGTATTCACCGCCATCCCATTCTGCAAAGGCTCCGCTTAAAACTCCTGCCAGTTGCTCCGGCTTGTTGTACTTTACCTTCGCATAAATGTCCATCGTGATCTTACTGCTCTCATGGCCAGCCAAGTATTGAACTGTTTTCGGGTCTACCGAAGCATGAATCAAATTTGTGATGTAGGTATGACGAAGCATGTGTGGCGTAACCTCAAAATCCAAGCTATATACCACATGACCATTGTTCCGTGCTTTTTCACCCAGCTTCGGGTAAAGCATATACTTCACATATTTCCCGTCCACAAGTTTGCGAGCTATCCTCGGTTTTGCTGTCCGTGTCACGATATACTGCCAAAGCCGCTTAAACTGCGTATAAGACAACGGCTCTCCATCCTGGTTGGCAATTACATAGTCTGATGTCGATTTTTTCTTTGCCGCTTTCAAGCACTCTGCCAAACGATCCGGGAGAGGGATATTCCGCTCCGCAGCCTTCGTTTTTAACTCTGTGAGAATGACCGGCCTATTATGTTCCGTGTGCCACGCCCGCCGGACCGTCAAATACGGCGCATCTGTATCCAGATATACCGAATCCCATTGCAGTGCAAGGATTTCTTCCCGCCGCAGCCCGGCATACAGGCCAATCATCACAAATACATAGGGCGGCAACCCACGAATGGCGTCCAAAAGCCGTTCTACCTGTTCATCCGTCAAAGCCTGCCGCTCCTCCTGCGGAACGCCTCCGCCTTTTGCCTCAAGGTATATCGTCGGGTTTGTATCAATCACATGGCTCTCCTTGGCCGCCCGGAAAATAGACTTGTAGAGGATTACCACGGACTTATATACTGAAGCCGACTTTTTAGAGACTGGCACAAGGGCAACCTGGATGTCATCCAGGGTTACATCGGCCATTCGTTTCTCACCCAGCTCCTTGATAATATGCCGCCGCACCTTGGATGTATAATCAATCAATGTGGTGGCACGGATATGGACGGACTGCATCAGAAGCCACTTTTCACAATACTCGGCGACCGTGGGGGATTTACGCCGGAATGTGGCGTTGTCGATTTGCTCAAGAGCCGCCATTTCCTTGTCGTAAACTTCCTCGCGGGTTTTTCCGTAAAGAATCACCCGTTTGCCATCTGCGTCCTCAATATCTGTTTTGTAATACTCATGCCCATTTATCTGGACTTTGCTGTACCTGGGAATTCGTTTTCTTTTTGCTGCCATTTTTCTACCTCCAAATGCAATCGGTGTTGTATCTTTGTTTTACCAAAACCGCACGATTTGCTCAAAGGTGCGATTTGTTTCCTCGCACATTTCGGTAGGTTGCTTTCTTTTCCACAGGTTTTGCCCGATAGGTGCATTTAGCAACATATTCCTGAAGGTAGGCAGAAGTGAAATATACGCACCCATTCGGTACATATTGAATATAGGAAATCAAACCGCTGTTTCTGGCTTCATCCAAGGTGGCAAGGCTGATTCCCAACAGTTTTGCCGCCTCCTTACGAGTAATCAGCTTTTCCATATCCAATCTTCACTTCCTTTCCTTCTTTTTTACTACTTCATAATCAAAACCGGGCCGCTGGCCGCAGTAGGTGCAGATGTCCTTTTCCACCCGGCCAGGGTGGACCCGGCGCAAATAATAAGAGCCTGTGCCGTAGAAGTTATTGGCACAGGCCGGACAAAGGCACATGATTAAATTTTTCGACGTTTCTTCAATCAATCCCACGCTGACTGCCAGAGCGCGGTTGAGCCGGCGGATATGCTGTTCCTCCAGATGTCCGATGTACGTTTCCAGCCGTCTTTTATCAATGGTGCGGAGCTGCTCCATCAGCACCAGAGAAGGCAGCTCCAGGCCGTTCTCTGCTTTGAGAAGGTAATGAGTGGGCAGCTTGGCCTTGGCGTCCACTTTGCTGGATATGGCTGCCACAATGACCGTGGGGCTGTGCTTGTTTCCAGTATCGTTCTGAATAATAAGGACAGGGCGATACCCTTCCTGTTCGGAGCCGATTCCCCGGCCCAGATCGGCATAGTACATATCGCCGCGCAGATATGTCTTATTCATGTCTATGACCTCCCTTTGAAATGCAGGCGGCAGGTGCCGCCTATGTAGAGCCGGACAGCAGAACAGAATGAAGGCCAGGGAGAGATAAAACAATCCTCCTGTTTTCATTGGCCCGTCCTGCTGTACGGCCCGTATTTCAAAGTGTTCCTATTTGTCCTCGACACCCCGGAACACTGCGGGAAGTCATCAAACGGCTGGCGGCTCACCAGCTCCACGGGGAATCTCACCCCTCGCGTGGTTCTCACGCAACCGCCCCCATTGCCTGCGACGGATCACGGCGGCAAATCGCTTCAACGCTCGGACGTTAGGCTGGACGGGAGTATCATTGTCCCCGCTGCTGGTTATGGCCGTACCGGGAGCCGCCCGGTACTGGCAGCCTGCTGTTTCTCGCTCCTTGCCTGGAAGAACAAACCAAAGACCTACAATCTCTTTTTTCGGTGGTGTCTCGTTGTTTTCTCCCGGCAGATCACTGCGCAGCCGCTACCTGGGCTTTGGCTTTCGCCAAAGCAGCGGGAATGTGCCTGATGAATGGGTATGCAGTTTTCAAGGTGCC
>ENA-UAKW01000065-UAKW01000065.1-human-gut-metagenome-genome-assembly--contig:-NODE-65-length-72712-cov-13.678930_pt1 | contig 72712 bp, 73 predicted proteins | sample MGYA00243691_ERZ654450 | MGnify/ENA primary metagenome ERZ654450 (study PRJEB26926, sample SAMN06164673) | human gut metagenome | biome: ENVO:00009003; feature: ENVO:2100002; material: ENVO:00002003... | reverse complement strand
GCATAGTCAGTGATATCTTTGAGATAAATGTGTCAACCAATATTGACAATATCAGATCATGGGCACAACCGAAATCAGCACGGTCAGCAATATCACACTGGTCACCCTGCAAGGCAGCCCCGCCACCACAGGCTTTATGGCTGAGGTATTCGAGCGCATCGCGGAGCTCGATATCAACATCGATATGATCTCCATGCCCCCGAACCACGGTGCAAATGCCGGCCTTTCTTTTACCATTTCTGACCAAGACCTCATCGAGGTGCTGTCTTTTGCGAATACGCTCAAGACCGAGACCGGCATCAAGGTTATCGTCAGCAGCGTGAACCATAAAATCTCCGTCTATGACCCGCAGATGAAAAACACGCCGGGCATGGCAGCCAGAGTGTTCAGCGCCATCGCCGCAAGCGACGCCGACATTCGCCTCATCACGACTTCCGAAGTCGAGATCTCCCTTCTCGTCACGGAAGCGGACTACGACACCGTTTTGGAAGCCATCGAAGAAGCGGTCAATGCAAAATAATTTTTAGACAACTATAAATACGAAAACAGAAGGTCAAGTCTCTTATCCGGCTTGACCTTCTGTTTTTGATTCGTATGCTTTGTATTTTTGATTCAATTTCAGAGAATAAAGTTTATAAAGCGTATAAGCACTTTCATTTTTATTGTTATGAATCATGTTCACACACGGCTCAACGAGATCTTTATATACCTCGTTCCAGATTTCTTGGGCGTTCGATTTTTTATTGATAGCTTCAACGATACCCGGTGCCATTTCATAGTATTCTCTGATTTCCGCTTCGCCGTTCGGCCGATCGTGTCATATATATGGCATATAAAAAACGAGTGAACACAAAAGCCAAAGCCGCTGAATACACTCGTTTTTATGGTGCGGGTAACAGGAGTTGAACCTGCACACCGAAGTACCAGAACCTAAATCTGGCGCGTCTGCCAATTCCGCCATACCCGCATATTTTGTTGACTAAACTATTATACCGTATTCTGAGGAAAAATCAAGTCCAAACAGAGAAAAACCCGGAAAGAGTTTCTCTCCGGGTAATTTCTCCTGAGCAAATTACTTATGCCTTCTTCTGCTCTGCGAGCGCTTCTTCCAGTGCGAGCGCGAGCTGATCCGGGCAGGAGGTGTTCTTAAAGCCGCACTTGATGCCCTTGCAGCGCTTTACGTATTCGTCAACGGTCATGCCGACCGCAAGCGCTGCCACGCCCTGCGTATTGCCGTTACAGCCGCCGTCGAATTTCACGGAGCGAATAACGTCGCCATCGAGCTCTACATGAATGCCTCTGGAACATACACCTTTCGGTGTGAAATCATACTTCATTTTGCATTTCCCTTTCATTCAGAAAATAATTTATCAAATTCGGATTCGGCCGTCGTGAACGTGCCGACCGGATTTTTCTTTGTCGTGTAAAAGCCGTGATAATCCGTGCCGCCGGTGACGGCAAGGTCATACTTTTCGGCTAAGCGCAACATTTCCGCTTTATCCTCCTCCGTGTTGCGCGGGTGATAAACTTCAATGCCGCGGATGCGGTGGTTTCTGCACAGCTCGCGCAGAAGATCCATGCTGTGGTATTCGCTCGGGTGCGCCAAGACCGCGATGCCCTCTGCGGCGTCAACCGCATCCATCACGGTATCGATGTCGGGATAATCCACCTTCTCGTAGGCGATGCCCGTTTTGGAATCATAGAGCTTCTTAAAAACCTCGCCGAACATCTCACTCGCGTAGCCGGCGTCCATTAACGCCTGCAAAACGTGCTGCTTGTAGATATTCGTCGAGCCCTCCGCGCGGCGCAGAATCATCTCGCGCGGAATCGCATACAGGCGGCAGACTTTATCAACGGAGCGTAGCATCGCCGCATGACGGCTGTCCGTCGTTTTTTGCAGCAGTGGCAGCAACACTTCGGCCTTCTTCGGCTTATAACACAGGATATGCGCTTTACCATGTCGCTTCGGATCTACGGCGGAAATTTCCACACCGGGAATCACCGTCACGCCCGCTTCCCGCCCAAGCTCCAACGCGCATTCGCAGCCCGCCATGGTATCGTGGTCGGTGAGCGCGAACGTCGTCACGCCGCGGAGCGCAGCAAGTTGTATAAGCTCCTCAAGCGGCGTGGAGCCGTCCGAATATCTTGTGTGGCAGTGCAGGTCAATAGACATTGGTTTTCTCCTTTCGCGGCTTTTCCGGCGGACGCGTCAGCAGCTTTTCGGCTGTGAAGCGCCGGAACCCGAAGTTGAATAAACACAGGTCGATCACAAAGATGATCGCTGTCAAAATCAAAAGCGCAATACTGTTTAAGCGATACAGGCCCATGATCTGCCCAATGAAAATGAGCAAAATCGGCAGCACGATATAGCCGGAAATTTGAATGGATTCCGCTGTGGAGCGTGCTTTCACGGTCAGCATCGCAGCAAACGTAACGCCCAGCACCGTGATAGCCGGCGAGAGCAAAAACACCAGAACGAACCATGAAAGGTCAAAGAAAAACGGAGCTTTCAAAACCATATCGCCGATAGCCGTGACGACAAAGAACAGAACAAACGAAACCGCCGTGACAAGCCCGGAAGCCAAAACACTGCTTGCCGCCTTCACCTGCAAAAAGCGGCGCACGCTGAACGGCGCAAACAGAAGCGTTTCCATTGTGCCGTGTGCCCGCTCGCCCGCAAACGTGTACGAAGCCGTAATGATTGCCGATAAAAGCGGAATGAGCATAAACAGCATCGGCGAGATAAACGCCGTGAAAATGTAGAACATCTGCGCGCGCTCGTCCGTCCCCTGCGGAATGTTATCGAGCAGGTTTTTAAACTGCTCCACACCGGAGGATTTCGGTGAAACCATAGCGGAAACGAACAGGAACAAAAGCGGGAACGCCACCGCAAAAACGAGCAGCAGCGCGATGAGCAACGTCAAGATCAGCCTGCGGCGGCACAAAGCGGAAAGGTCCTTCATCATGAGTGCACGTTCCGCTTTGGAAAACAGCTTATAAAACAGCTTCTTCATGCGGTGTCTCCTCTCCCGGCTTTTTCACAAACGCGTAATAAACATCCTGCAATGTGGGCGTACACACGGATGCTTCGTAAATGCCGACATTCTCCCGCACAAGCCCGGAAATAAGCTCCGGCATATCGGCTTCGGATTCGATTGGCTTTTCCCACGCGCCATCATGCAGTGTGAAATCCTCCGGCATCTTCTGCGTGTCGCTCACGCGAATCACCGCCATAGGCGTCAATTCGGAAGCGGCCGTAAGCATCGAAAGGTCGCCGCTCGCCCGTAAAAAGCCGTGCTCCAGCACCGCAAAGCTTGTGCAGATCTCCTCCGCGCTTTCAAGATGATCGGTGCAAAGCAACACCGTGGCGCCGGTTTCCTTTGCGTAATCCGAAAGTGTACGCAGCACCATTGCGTCCGATACCGCTTGCTCGCCGCCGGGCAAACCGTCCGAAAACACGATCTGCGGGTGATGCACAAGCGCACGCGCCAGCGATAACCGGCGGCACATCTCTGTGGAAAACGTGTAGACCTTGCGGTCGCGCGCGTTCCAAAGGTCAAGCTTCTTCAAAAGCTGCGCCGCATGTGTACGGGCTTGCTCCTTGCGCATTCCATACATGGAAGCGAACATCAGCAGGTTTTCCAGAGCGCTCATGCTGCCAATGCAGGCCGCCGTATCGGTAACGATACCGCTTTTCGCGCGCAGTTTGCGACTCTCTTTCACAGAAGAAAGTCCCAGCACTGTGCTGTCGCCGAGCGTCGGGCGCACAAGACCCGTTAAAAGGCGCAGCAGCGTCGTTTTGCCGGATCTCTCCGGGCCGAGGCAGCCGACGATCTCCCCGGCTTCCACTTCAAGGTCCACGCCATTTATCGCAATGATGTCGCCGTATTTTTTCGTTAAATTTGCAGTTTGTATCGCGATCATCTGCTCACCACCTCTCAGCGCACATCGGAGGTGCCTTTTTCGCGCAGATAGGTTGATTCCAAATCAGCCATGTGCAGCTTCACGGCGAGCGGATAGCGGTCAAATGCCAGGCTGATGGCAAAGCTGCCGCCCTTCGCCGCGTCGTCAAAGCCACCCATGTGCCAGCGGATTGCCATGGCTTCCACAGGCTTTAGACGCATAAAACGCTCGATGAGGTAAACGGATTTTTCACCGTGACCAAACGGGAATGCATCGTCCACCGTGTAAAACGGACGCTTTTCCCACTGCCCGGTCTCGTCATTTTTCACGTTGCGCGTGGAGGTCTTATAAAACTGCGATTTGCACACGTCGTGCAGCAGCGCACATATCGCAAAGCTTTCTTCACTGTCGCCCTCGTCAAACCAACGCTCGCGCATCGCCTTGTAGACATTCAGGCTGTGCATCACAAGGCCGCTTTCGCAGGCACAGTGGAACTTTGTGCTTGCCGGCGCGGTGTAAAAATCGGTGGTATCCAGCCACGCCAAAAGCTTCTGCGAGCCCTCGCGCGTGATATTCTGTGTATAAATGGAGATAAATTCCTCTCTGTACGGATTCGACATGCTTGTCCTCCCGTAGATAAATTTCAAACCCTGCGTATAGTATAACACAGAAATCGCGTGTTTTCAAACAGTTTCGCGGTTTGTAAAGAAAAAGAAAGGTCATCGCAGCAAATGCCGAGATGACCCTTCCGGTAAATCAATGATTACCCGCGCAGCCGTGCTTATCTTCCCCGCAGCTATGGCTGCCGCAGTCATGACCGTCCTCGTGGTGATGGTGTGCACAGACGGTATCCGGGTTATAGAGCAGTGTGCCGTTCAGCAGCGAATTGACCGCCGCGTCCGCGCTGCCGGAAACACCGGGATACAACTCGATGCCCGCTTCTGCAAGCGCCGTGCGCGCACCGCCGCCGATGCCGCCGCAGATGAGCGCATTCACGCCATGCTGCTTCAAAAAGCCAGCCAGTGCACCGTGGCCGCTGCCGTTTGTGGGCGCGACCTCTGCATTTTTAACTTCGCCGTTCTCAATCTCATAGATCTTAAACGCTTCGGAATGGCCGAAATGCTGGAAAACCAGTCCGTTCTGATACGTTACCGCGATTTTCATGTTCATGCTTCCTTTCAAATCAAATATCCTATTTTCTGCTACGTGCAGAATATGCTCCGTCTGCGGCTGTGCCGCGTTTCGGCATTTGTCATATTCCGCACGGCTGCACCCGCCATGCTGCGGTGTGCAGGGCAACTGCTCTGCAGAAAGCGCCATGCGAGAGAGCTGGCTGCTGAGTTCTTTAAGCGCCGCGCGATTGACGGTGTAGTGCATGAAATAACCGCACTTTTCGCCGAAAATGAGCCCCGCTTCACGCAGAACTTTTAAATGCTGTGAAACCGCCGCTTCCGAAATATCCAGCTGTCTTGCCAGTGCGCGCACGCAACAGTTGCGGCGCAGCAAAAGGCGCAGCAGCAAAAGGCGGTTTTCATCTGCCAGTGCTTTGAACATCATAGCCGTTGACCCCATAGCGTCCTCCTGATTAAGTATTTGCTAAATTAAATTATAGCACGAATTTTAATTAAGTCAATACTAAATTAAATTTTCACCTGTAAAAAAGCAGCACACCGAAACGATGCGCTGCCAAAAACTTTTATGTACGGTCATTCAACAGAACGGAAGCCCTTGCCGATGATCTCGCTCGTATTCGTGATGAACATAAATGCCTTTTTATCGACGGAACGGACATACGCGCGGAGCTTCACAGCTTCACCGCGTCTGCACGCAACCATAACGACCTTGCAGCCCTCATGCGAATACGCGCCTGTGGCATCCACAATGGTCGAGCTGCGGTTCATCTTGTGAATGATGTAATCGCAAATCTCCTCCGGGTGCGTGGTGACAATGGAGAAATACTTGCAGAGGTTAATACCTTCAATCACGGAATCGACCATGAACGCCTTGATAGCAAGACCGAGCAGCGAAAACAGGCCTGTGCGGATATCGAATACAAATATCGCGGAAAATGCGATGAGCGCATCGCTGACGAGCAGCGCTTTGCCGATATCAAGACTCGTGTACTTTTTGAGGATCATCGCAACAATATCCGTGCCGCCGCTCGAAGCGTTGCAATTAAAGAGGATCGCCGAGCCGACCGCCGGCAGCATCATGCCGTAGCACAGCTCGAGGAACGGCTGGTCGGTAAGCGGCTTGGAAAGCGGAATGACCTTTTCAAACAGCCACGTCAAAAACGAAAGCAGCATGCTGCAATACACGGTAAGCACACCAAAACCGCGTCCTAAAATGATAAAACCGACGATGAGCAGGATGATGTTGATAATCCACATGATATCCGCCGTGGAGAACGACGGAAAAATACGACTGAGCAGAATAGAGATACCGCTCACGCCGCCGGTGGAAAAATTATTCGGAAATTTAAAGAAATAAATGCCGATGGCAAAAATAAAGGTGCCGAACGTGATGAGCAAAAATGTCTTTAAATTTTGTTTTGTAAGCTTTTCTTTAACGTTTTGAATTGGGTTATTCATACTACGCCAACTTTCCTCATTGCAGGCAAGCCGCCTGTTTTTAGTCCGTCTGAGATTTTAACACAGCAAACACCAAAATTCAACAGGAAAGCACACAAATGAATAATTGATTTTTTCTCCGTCATTTTTTGCAAGTTGCGTCTTTCAAAACTTGCTTTACATATGTTTCGAGCGCGTTTTGATACGCCGGAAAACGTTCCCGAAAGGAAGCGGCAAACGCCTCGGACTGTACGAAATCGTAGAATTTGTCATACGGCAGAAATTTGTAATCGATCGTTTCATTCGCCTGCAGCGTGATTGGGATATCCGCGCTTTCAACCGTTGCGGCATACTCGTAAAACACCGTCGGGCCATGCGTCGGACGCAGCAAAAAGTTATGATACAAAAAGGAGAGCGGCCGAAACCGTTCTCCTTCTGTGTTTTTTAAAATCAAATCAGGCTGCGGATGTAATCTGCCGCCTTGCGGATATCACCCTCGGGGTCGTCGCCGACTTCGCGTTCAATCGTCAGGAAGCCCTTGTAGCCGATGTCGTTCAGCGCCTTGAAGTACGCCGGGAAATCAACGTCGCCTTCGCCGAGCGGAAGCTCAATGAAGGAAGCGTCGTTCAGCATGTCGGATTCCTCCATGCCGTACAGGATCTCCGGGCTGACATAATGCAGACGCTTGCCGTCTTTTGCATGTGTGTGCACAATGTAATCCTTCAGCGTGTAGACCGCCTGAACCGGGTCGTCGCCCGTGACCATAACAAAGTTTGCCGGATCAAGGTTGACGGAAACGCCCTTGGAATGGAGGCCGTCAAGGAACCCCTTCAGCGTTGTTGCAATCTCCGGGCCGGTCTCCACGGCGAAGTGTGCCTGCATGGAGTCTGCATACGCCGCAAGCTGGCCGCAAGCATCCTGCATGATTGCATAGCGCGGGTGGCTCGGGTCGTTCGGTACAACGCCGATATGCGTTGTGATCACATCGGTCTCGAGGTCCTTTGCAAGGTCTACGATGCGTTTGGATTTTTCAATGAGCTCCGGGTTCAGCTTCGGGTCGTTGAAGCCGTGGCCGAGGTCGCCGCACAGCGCAGAGATCGTCAGGCCGTGATCCTTCACGCGCTTCAAAAATTCGCGGCGTGCTTCTGCGTTCATATTCTCGGGCGCCATTTCGCCTTTTGTTGCGTAAACCTGAATGCCGGTCGCGCCGACTGCAACAGCTTTATCGAGAGCCGTGAGCGTATCGGTGCGGAAGCCGTCCATCAGAACGCCGATAGAAAAGGGATACATAAGCAATTTCCTTTCTTAATGCACAGGGAGCTTAGCCCAGCGTGATCTCTTTGTGCTGCTCGGAGGAATCGTAAATCGCCTGCATCATCTGTGCCGTGATGATAACGGTGTCGATGTGAGACGGCAGCTTCTTACCGGTCTTGATACAGTCGATGAATGCGTCAATCTCGTTCTGGAAGTGGTCGCGCATCTTAAAGACAGGCTTATACTCCGTGAGTGCACCGTACTCGGAGCTGTAAACGGTGAAATCTTTGCCGTACTGGAGACGGATGCCACCCTTATCGCCCATGAAGTCGATGTAACACTCGTTTTCGCCGATGTTCTGCGCCCAAGCGCCGTGCAGAGAGATGACCGGGCCTTCGGTACGGATCATGCCGACAACGGAGTCGTCCACGTCGTAGGTGCCGTCGTACTTCGGGGGACCTGCCCACATGTCGGTGTATGCGTAGCCCTTCATGTCCTTGCCAAGCTCGCAGAAGGCTTCACCCGTAACGGTCTTAACCTTCGGGTCGCCGCAGCAGTACATAACGATATCAAGGTAATGTACACCCCAGTCAATCAGAGCACCGCCACCTGCAATCGCCTTTGTGGTGAATGCGCCGCCGAGGCCCGGAATGGAACGGTGTGCACGGAAGCTGGCATGTACATGGTAGATCTCGCCGAGCTTGCCGTCATCGATATACTTTTTGATGAGGTTAACGCTGTCATTGAAGCGGTTAACAACGCCGATATTGAGCACCTTGCCGGTCTCGTGCTGAACCTTCTGCATCTCAAGGGCTTCCTTGTAGGTTCTTGCAGCCGGCTTCTCGCACAGAACATTCTTGCCTGCGCGCAATGCGTCAATGGAAATGGTCGGGTGAACATTGTTCGGGGTGCAGACGGAAACAGCTTCAACTTCCGGGTCTGCCAGGACATCGTGATAATCCACAACAGCGGTGCCGCAGCCGTACTTTTCAACGGCAGCCTGTGCGCGCTCCGGGATGATGTCGCAGAAATACTTGATTTCTGCCTCCGGGTTGTTCATGTAAGACGGGATGTGTGCTGCATTTGCGATCGTACCGCAACCAATAACGGCAACTTTCATTGGAATACAACTCCTTTAAGAATTTTCTGCGGGCTGCGGAAGGTTCTTTTTATCCTCCTCAGCCCATTTTTTATATTCACGCGGCGCCATGCCCACATATTTTTTGTAGGCGCGGCTGAACGCATGGATCGATTTGAAGCCCATCAGCTCGGCGACTTTTGTAACGGAATACCCCTGGCGAAGATACTCGTTTGATTTTTCAAAGCGCCGCTTTGTGTGATAGGATTTCAGGCTTTCGCCCGTAAACGCAGAGAACTTCTGCGCAATATGGGTATAACTGTACCCAAACTCCGCACTGAGCGCGCTGAGATTTTCCATGGACTCAAGGTGCACATCAATGTAATTGATGACATCGTAGACGAGCTTTTCATCGGAATTATTGCTGCCGCTCAGCAAGTAATTTTTGTAAAACTTTCGGCTGAAAATGCGGTATACGCCGCAGATGATTTCCTGCATGTACGCTTCAATCAAAAGGTTCGAGAGTACGTCGTCCGAAATGAATTCGGAAAGCACGCGCATGAACGTGTCCTGTAAGCTGACCGCGTTATGAAACTGCACCTGCTCGTTCGTATCAAAAAAGCTCTTAAGCTGTGCAATCTTCTCATTTACGATCGGCTCCACAAAATCAAAGCCGAGATAAAAGAAACGCAGCGGTTCGATCTCCGCCGAGATGATGTTGTGCATCTGTCCCTTGCGCACAAGGAGCAGGTCACCCTTCTGCATGGTGTACACCATATCATCTACATAAAATGCACCGGTGCCGGAAAGCACGTATGTAATCTCATAGACCGCCTGCTCGTGCTCAAAGGTCTGGTAACCTGCTTCGCAGCTTAAGTCCCCAATCTGATACAGAACATATGGCCCGTACAGCATATCCATACCGGCGTATGTATTATCGAAGTGAAATTTTGCCCGATTGACCGGCATTGTGGTATCGCCTCTGTGTTTACGCCCTTATTATAATGAAAGAGCGCAGGAATGTATTTGATATTTTTTGCAAATCAGATGGTAAAAAACACAACTTTACCAGAAAATCAGCTTTTCTTCGCCTCTTTTTCAATGGCATCGAGCTCCCGGCACAAATGGCCGAACAATTCGCCGCTCACAACATTTTCGGTCTCGCCCGTCATGTTAAGCGTCACGCGGTCCAAAAAAGAGGAAAACGCTTCAAGCTCCTCTTCCGAAAAGCCCTGAAACGCCACCGCGTCGATCTGGTCTAACCGCTCGCGGCACATGGCACAGACCCTTTGCCCTTCTTCAGAGATATAAAGCCGCTTGCAGCGCAGGTTTTCTGCATCCACTTCTTTTGTGAGATACCCCGCCTTCTGCAAGCGCTTTGTAGAGAGTGCAATGGAGGCCGGGCTGACGCGCAGATGGTCTGCCACCTGCACCTGTGTGCACCCGGGATTTGCCGCAATGAAATCCAGTACAGGCATCTGGCCGAAATACAGGCCATGCTCCTGCGCCCCACGCCGATGTGCAAGCTGCTGCACAAGCTCCAGCTTATGTAACTTTCTCATCAGTTCATGCAATTCCATAGCCGCACTCCTCATACACCTCTTTGATATTATTATAACCCCGCTGTTAAATTTGTCAACCCATAGTGCCGTTTTCCCGTGCACTTCGGTTCAATATTCTCCTTTACACGGATGCTTTATTGTGCTATACTGTTAGCAGCTTGATTACAACAATTTGGAAGGGGTCTTAAAAATGAATGAAACGATTCAGGTTTTGATGAACCGCAAGTCCGTCCGTGTTTTTGAGGATAAGGAGATCACACCCGAAATCAAAGATATTATCCTTGCCGCTGCCATGCGCGCACCGACCGGCGGCAACTGCATGCCGTACTCCATCATTGACGTGACGGATCAGTCCATTAAGGATAAGCTTGCCGAAACCTGTGATCATCAGCCGTTCATTGCACAGGCGAAAATGGTGCTCATTTTCTGTGCAGATTACCACCGTTGGTACAGAAAGTTCAAAATGGCGGGCTGCGAAGACATTCCCGCGCCGGAGCTCAGCAACATGGTACTTGCAACGGAAGATGCCGTCATCGCCGCACACACAGCCTGCATCGCCGCGGAAAGCCTCGGCATCGGTTCCTGCTATATCGGCGATATTGTGGAGAACTTCGAGATTCACAAAGAGCTTTTAAACCTGCCCCCGCAGGTCGCGCCGCTTTGCATGCTGGTCTTCGGCTATCCCACCCAGCAGCAAAAGGAAAGAAAGCAGACAACTCGTTTTGCAAAGAGCTCCATCGTGTTTGAGAACCGGTATCGTGAGCTTTCTGAAGAAGAGCTGCTCGAAATGATGCCAAACGACCGCACAAAGGCGTTCTATAACCGCAAATATGTTTCCGATTTTGCGCAGGAAATGGTGCGTTCCACAAAAGAGATCTACAAAAACTGGAATTCCAAGGAATAAGCCATGCTGCACATCGGTTGTCATCTTTCTGCTTCTAAGGGCTACTACGCCATGGGCAAAACGGCACTTTCCATCGGCGCGGATACGTTCCAGTTCTTCACGCGAAACCCGCGCGGCAGCCGCGCAAAGCCGCTTGATCTGAACGACGCACAGAAGCTAAACGAGTTGGCGGCGGAAAACCACTTTGCCGTGCTGCTCGCCCACGCGCCGTATACGATCAATCCCTGCTCCGCAAACGAAGACACCCGCACATTCGCCCGCGAAACGATGCAGGATGATTTGAAGCGTCTGGAAGCCACACCGCACAATCTCTATAACTTCCACCCCGGCAGCCACGTTGGACAAGGCATCGAGACCGGCGTCACACAGATCAGCGAAACGCTAAACGCCATTTTATCTCCCGAACAGACCACCACGGTTTTACTCGAGACCATGGCGGGCAAGGGCTCGGAAGTCGGCTCTCATTTTGAGGAACTCCGTGAAATTCTGGACCGCGTAACGCTCTCCGACCACATGGGCGTGTGCCTCGATACCTGCCACGTGTTCGATGCCGGGTATGACATTGTAAACGACCTCGACGGTGTGTTGACAGAGTTTGACCGCGTGATTGGGCTTAACCGCCTGAAAGCGGTACACATTAACGACAGCATCTTCGGGCTTTCCTCTCACAAAGACCGCCACGCAAAGATCGGCGAGGGCAAGATTGGCACGGAAGCGTTCCGCCGCATCATCAACCACCCTGTCCTGCGTCGCCTCCCCTTTTATCTCGAAACTCCAAACGAACTCCCCGGCTACAAAGCCGAAATTGAACTTTTGAGAGCGATGCTTGAGGAGAACTAAAAGCATAATTCACCATAACACTCTAAGCACCCAGGCCGCGTTTGTACCGGCTTGGGTGTTTTTAGCATTTCACTTTTACTCCCACAACCGCAGCAGTAAATTCCTACTAACTAATAGTGAATATTTCTCGCGAAGCTTTCCCTTTTTAGGAAAACCTCACAAAATATTTGAAGCGCTCAAATGCGTGCTACCACACTTGTGAAATTTGATGCTACGCACCAAGTGAAATACAATCCGCCCTTAATGCGCGCAGTGCATTTCACTGCGAAGCAATTTCACAATAACCGCAGGTTATTATTTCACTCGCCGTAAGGCGAATTTCACAGAAAAAGGTCTTTGTCATTTTGACAAAGACCTTTTTTCTGGTGGAGATGGCGGGAATCGAACCCGCGTCCGAAAACCGGTTACCGGGGCTTTCTACGAGTGTAGCGGCTCTTTTGACATTCCCTCCGCGCACCGCCGAACAGCAGGCTTTGCGCATCAGTAGCCTTTAGATCATGACGGGCTTAAAGGCGTGGGCCCGTTCACGTGCACCGCTAAGTGACGCTCTTATCCCGTCCGCGGTCCTACGGGTAAGAACGGCTGCTTAATTAAGCAGCAACAGCAACTGTATTGTTGTCGTTTAATTTTAAGTTTGCGGATTTTATAGCGGTCCCGCACCGCTACTCGCTTACCAGGGCTTCCAATCCCCGTCGAAACCTTTACATCCCCATATAAAAAGCGATATTGCTACCGCTTTTATCTGTTTTTCTCTTTCAGCGCACGCTGAATATCGCGTTGGGCATCACGCGCGGCCATATCGGCACGCTTATCGTAGAGCTTTTTGCCCTTGCACAGACCGACCTGCACCTTTACTCGCGAACCCTTAAAGTACACGGAAAGCGGAATGAGCGAATAACCGACAGTTTTGGAAAGGCCAAAAAGCCGCATGATCTCGCGCTTGTGCATGAGCAAACGGCGCACCCGCATGGGATCGCGGTTAAAGATGTTGCCCTGCTCATACGGGCTGATATGGCAGCCGTTTAAGAGCATTTCACCGTCCACAACAGAGCACCACGCGTCCTTTAAGTTGCATCTGCCCTGCCGCAGCGATTTCACCTCTGTGCCGCAAAGCTCAATGCCCGCTTCAAGGGTCTCCTCCACAAAGTAGTCGTGGTAGGCCTTTTTGTTCTGGGCAATCGTTTTAAATTCTGTTTTTGCCACTTGGCCTGCCTCCTTCTGCTTTGTGTGTGATTTACTATACACCACTTTCGCGGTTTTGTCAACGCGAAACCGATTTTACAGCTCCTGTCTGCCCTCAATGGCGCGGGAAAGCGTCACTTCATCGGCATATTCGAGGTCACCGCCGACCGGGATGCCGTACGCAAGACGCGTTACGCGGATACCGAGCGGCTTTAACAGGCGCGAAATGTACATGGCGGTCGCTTCGCCCTCAACGGTCGGGTTCGTCGCCATGATGACCTCCTGCACGGTGCCGTCCTGCACGCGGCGCAAAAGCTCTTTTATTTTGAGCTGATCCGGCCCGATGCCGCCAAGCGGCGAAATGGCACCGTGCAGCACGTGATAGGTCGCGTGGAACTCATTTGTGCGCTCCAGTGCGAACACGTCGCGTGGGTCTTCCACCACGCAAATAACCGAGCGGTCTCGGCTTTCATCGCGGCACACGGGGCAAAGGTCGCCGTCCGTCAAATTGCAGCACACGGAGCAGTAATGGATCTGCTCATGCGCGTCGATGATCGCCTGCGCAAAGCTTTCGGCATCCGCTTTATCCATGTTGAGCACAGCATACGCAATGCGCTGTGCGGACTTATGCCCCACGCCTGGCAAGCTCTCAAATTTATCGACGAGCCGTTCGAGCGGCGGTACGTGATAACCGGCCATTAGAGGATGCCCGGAAGGCTCATGCCGCCGGAGATTGCGCCAAGCTTCTCCTCTTTCTCGTTTGCGGCTGCGCGCAGTGCTTCGTTGACAGCAGCAGCGACGAGGTCGCCGAGCATCTCGGCATCATCAGGGTCGATGACCTCCGGCTTGATGTCGATATTCTTTACTTCCATTTTGCCCGTTACGGTTGCGGAAACGGCACCGCCGCCTGCGGCCGCGGTGTATTCCTTCGCTTCGAGCTCCGTGGTAATCTGCTCCATCTGCTCCTGCATCTTCTGTGCCTGGCGTGCAAGCTGCTGCAAATTTGCGGCTCCGCCGCCGCCCATACCCTGCGGTAAACGTGCTTTCATAGTTAAGACTCCTTACTGTGTAGTTTTTAAATTTATTTTTCTTCGATCTCCACGCCGGCTTCGCGCATATCGTGCAAAAAGGCGTCGAGCGGATCTTTCGGTTTTTCGCCGTCCGCTGCGGGCGGCTTATAAGGGCCGAGCTTATACACACGCCCGGTCACCTGCTGAATGGCCTCGCGGATCTTTTCTCTCTGGCTGGCACGTTTCAAGAGATCAAACGCAATCTGCGGTGCTTCGATGAGCATGTAGTCGCCGCTGATGTATGCCGCTGAACCCTTGAATGCCGACGCTACCGACTTTGAGTAATTTTCCATATAGCCGATAATGTCCGACCAGCCGTCGAACGGCTGCGCATTTTTTGCAAGCTCCTCTGTGGACTGCGGCTTGTCCTTTACCGCGGGCTGCACAGGTGCGTTGTTCTGTGGTATCTCGGGCTGTTGTACCGGTGCTGCCGGTGCTTCAACCGCGGGTACACTCGGTGCCGGGGTGATGGGACGGCGCAGGCCGCCGCGCTCCAAAGCTTCAATGCGGCGCAAAAGTGCTGCGGGCGAGGTATCCATTTCCGGCGTGCAAAGACGGATAAACGTCATTTCCATTTCCGTGCGCTTATTCATAGTCTTCATGCGCGACTGCGCGGACTGGAACGCATCGAGTGCGTGCAGAATCGTTGAAAGCTCCATGGAAAGCGCCGTTTTGGTCATGGCTTCCAGCTCTTCGCCAACGGCATTTACAAGCCCGCTTGCGTCCTTCATCGTTTTGATGAGCATCAAATTGCGGAAAAAGCCCGCAAGCTCCTCGCACAGCCTGCCCATGTCTTTGGAAGACTTATACAGCGCGTCGATCTTTTCGAGTGCCGCGGTGCGGTCGCCCGTGCGGATGCACTCGGCGAGTTCAATTAAGTGCCCACGCCCCGCAAGGCCTGCCGTTTCCGCAACGAGCCCATACGTCACGTGCCCGTCGCTGCGGCCGATGCACTGATCCAAAATGGAAAGCGCGTCGCGCATGCCGCCGTCTGCCGTAACGGCGATGAGCATCGCGGCATCGTGGTCGATTGTCACATTTTCCTGCGTGCAGACCCACTCAAGGCGCCCTGCGATGTCCTCCGGTGCGATGCGGCGGAAGTCAAAACGCTGACAGCGCGATAAAATCGTCGGCAACAGCTTATGGACTTCGGTCGTCGCCAAAATGAAAATGACGTGTGCGGGAGGTTCTTCGAGCGTTTTTAAGAGGGCATTGAACGCCGAAACGGAGAGCATGTGCACCTCATCGATGATATATACGCGGTATTTCGCCGTAGTCGGCGTGAAGTTGGATTCTTCAATGAGCGCGCGGATGCTGTCTACGCCGTTGTTGCTCGCGGCGTCCAGCTCTACAACGTCCAAAACAGAGCCGTCATCCAGTCCTCTGCACACGTCGCACTTGCCGCATGGATCGCCGTTTTGGGGATCCATGCAATTGACCGCCTTCGCCAGAATTTTTGCGCAGGTCGTTTTTCCCGTGCCGCGCGAGCCGGTGAACAGATATGCGTGCGAAATGCGCCCGGCCATCAGTTCGTTTTTTAACGTGACCGTCACCTGCGGCTGACCGACGACATCGGAAAACTGCTGCGGACGATATTTTCTGTATAACGCTTTATACAAACGGCGGCGCTCCTTTCTTTGTGGGTGATAAAAGAAGAAGACGATTGGAACGTAGAATATGTGAACGGACAGGCAGCCTGCATCGCACCAGACGATCCGCTTAATGCTGCTCGGTCCCCCGCCTGACATGGTTCACGGTGTCTCGCCGCGCAGACCTGTCCGCTCGCATATTCCACGGTATATTCCAACCGCCTTGGCTTTTTCCGTGCGCGGAACATACTTGGCCGCGTACTTTAGTATTATACACGTTTTCCCTTGAAAAGGCAAGCAAAAAATCGTATAATTTTGTATATGTTCATATTTGTAACGCGCACATGGGATTTTTTGCAGATTCTGCGCGGCAAAACGGGAAAGGATGAAAGAAAATGAAGATCAGAAATGCAGAGCTCTGTGACCTGCCCTATCTGCTTGAGATGCTGGAAAACGCGAAAGCTTCGCTGCGGGCGCTCGGCATCGACCAGTGGCAAAACGGCTACCCGAACGAAAACACCCTGCGTGAGGACATTCAAAATAAAATCTGCCGTGTTGTGATAGACGACGAAAACAATATTCTTGCAAGTGCCGCCGTGTATGTGGGCGACGAGCCGACATACCACGAAATTTATAACGGCGCGTGGCAGACAGAAAACAAAATCTACGGCATCGTGCACCGCATTATGGCGGCAAATCATGCGAAGAAGCGCGGCGCGGCATCGTTTTTGATGACCTACTGCGCGAAACTCTCGCTTGAAGCGGGTGTCACCTCCATGCGATGCGATACGCATCCCGGCAACATCATCATGCGGCACACGCTCGAAAAGAACGGTTACATTCGCTGCGGCATCATTCACCTTACGGACGGCGCAGACCGCTTTGCCTACGAAAAAGTTCTGAAATAACGCACAACAGACACAGGCCCCGGCGAGCATGACAAAACGCTCGCCGGGGCCTCGCTCATTCTATTCTGTTATTTCTTTCGTTCGGTAAAATGACACCTTGCGGCATCATCGAAGTGCGCGGCTTTCATCGCGCCTGTCAAAATGCTTACATAGAGATCAGGCCGAATGCGTTCATGACAGAGCTGATAAGGATGATGGCTGCAAAGACCGGGCAAAGATACTTGATCATCATGACGAAGATCTTCTTTCTGCGGAACGTGCCGCCTTCTTGCGTCATTTCTTCTTCAATACGGTCTACACCGATCACGCGGGAAACGAGCAGGCAAGTCGCAATAGCCGCAATCGGCATCATAACGGAGTTTGTTAAGAAATCGAAGAAATCGAGGAACTGCATGCCGAGAATCTTTACGGCATCGAGCGGGCCGTAGCCGAGCGAAGACAGCGTGCCGAGCGCGAGCATGATGATGCCAATGACAACGGTCGACTTTTTGCGGTTCCAATGGAGTTCATCTTCAAACGTGGAAACGGCGCTTTCCGTCAGCGCAATAGAACTTGTGACCGCCGCAAACAGCACGAGCACGAAGAACAGAATGCCAACCGCCGTGCCGAGACCCATGCTGGCGAACACCTTCGGAATCGTGATGAACATCAATGACGGGCCCGCCTGCAAGGTGTTCGGGTCGCCGCCGGAGAACGCAAAGACCGCCGGGATGATCATAAGGCCGGCCATAATGGCAATGGCGGTGTCGAAAATCTCCACATTGCGCGTAGAGTCCTCAATGGACGTTTCTTTTTTCATATAAGAGCCAAACGTAACAAGGATGCCCATGGCGATGGACAGCGAATAGAACATCTGTCCCATGGCGGAAACGACCGTCATCCAGGAGAAATTCTCAAGGTTCGGCACAAGGAAATACTGAATGCCCTTCAGTGCGCCGGGACGTGTGACGGAATAGATTGCGATGATGACGGACAGCACGACAAGGATCGGCATCATGAATTTCGATACACGCTCAATACCGTTGCGCACGCCGGCAAAAATGATGGTCAGCGTGATGAGCGCAAAAATGACAAAGCAAATTTCGGCGGACACGCCGTCCGAGATGAACATCGAAAAATATCCGTCCTCCGCAAGCTTTGTTCCGTTGCCGCAAATGTACTCAAAAAGATATTTGATGACCCAGCCGCCGATAACGGAATAATAAGGCACAATTAGGATTGGGATAATGGCGTTAATCCAGCCGCCGGCTTTTAATGTATGCGACTTTGTGAACGATGCAAATGCACCCACGGGGCTTTTGCGCGTCATGCGGCCAAGCGATGTTTCTGCCACGATCATCGTGTAACCGAACGTCAGCGCAAGCAAAATGTAGATCAAAAGGAAAATGCCGCCGCCGTATTTTGCCGCAAGGTACGGAAATCGCCATATGTTGCCAAGACCGACCGAAGCGCCGGCCGCAGACAGCACGAACCCGAGCTTACCCGAGAACATGCTGCGATTACTGTGATGTTTCTTCATTACTTTTCCACCTATTTTCTGCGAATATTCAAACACAGCCGCCGGTGAAACCGTTTTCCCCCCTTCAGTTTCACCGGCGTGCTGCATCAATACGTTCAGCATACCACATGGGCCGCAAAAATGCAATATCTTGCTTTCACAAATTCATTTTGTGTTTTCTGTTTATATTATGCCTTATCATCGGCGCTACGCTTTTTTCACCCAGTCAAGCGCCACCCAGCCGCCGGCTTTGAGACGTCCCCAGCCTTTTGCAGAACCCACACCTGCGCTCTCCTCTACAACCGTATAGCGCTTCGTGTCTGTGATCTGCCCCTGCACGTCATAATTCGTACCCGGACCCTTGCGGATATTGAGCGCGTCTGCAGCGTCCTTGCGCACTGTATACGCTTTGAACGGTTCATACACAATTTTGCCGTTTGAGGCATACACTTTATAACCCACAGGGCATGCGTTTTTCGCGTTTTCCAGTATTGCATACGCACCGATCTGGCTTTTTGCGTCCGACCAGCTTGTCCGCACGCGGTAAAGCTGCTTTGGCGCGGGTTTCGCATGGGTCTTTGTCTCCTTTTTGTCGTCCTTCATTTCGCTTTCAATCATTTTTAAAAACCGCGCCCAGCCCTTGTCGAGCGTGCGGTGCGGGCAGTATTTGCCGTCGAAGTCCTGATGCTTCTTCACGTGCGAAATGTCCCACTTGCGCTCGGTGAGCAGCTTTGCGATATACTCTGCGGCGTTCTTTTCGGCTTTATCGAAACGCGTGCCGCCCGAAAGCGAATAGCAAATTTCAATGTGAATACCATATGCATTGCCATCACGTTGGCCCGCTGCGAATGCGCCCTTGTCGAGCGGTATGCCGATGACGATCTCCTTGTCATCGACCGCCGCGTTAAACGACGTAGAGCTGTCGTTGCGAATCATATACGCGACTTCATTCGCGGCGGAAGCATCGTTCGCCGTGTTGTGCACGACGATATATTTCATGTCCTTCGCGCAGGACTCCACCGGGACTTTCAAATTGTATTTTGCAGAAGATAATAGATTTTCGCGGATTGGTACCATAAGATCACTCCTCCTTCTCATTACTTGCACCCGACTCATCCGCCACGGTGCGACGGAGCCGCTTTAAAATGCGCTGCAAACGCGGAAACCCCGGCACGCCGATGGCCGCAAGATTTTCCATGACGGAAATAAGCTCGTTGATCGTAAGCCACACGGTGACGAGCATGCCGAAAAACAGCTTTACATCGAGCGTGATGCCGGCCCCGATGACTGCACCGCGCAAAAGATAATCCACCGCCGCACCGACTGCGACCATGACCATATAGCAAAGCTTTTTGAGAATCCCCTTAATACCGAACTTAGAATTTAACTCGGCGCGGATATACGCTTTGATCATGCCGGTGATATAATCGAGCAACATCACGCCGAGCAGCACGAGCATCGGTACCGCAAGCGTACCGAGGTACGACACGAGTCCCGCGCCGAGCACAGCCACCGTCGTCTTTAAAACCGTCTGTTTCATCAAATCTTTGCCCTCCTTCCCTGCATATTGGGACATGCACAGCGCTTTTTCCCGCGGCATACTATGACAGACGCGCTGCTTTTGTGCGCGGCAATCAGAAAAAGCAATGAAACACGTTGCGGAATGTCAAAATCTGTGTTATGATTTCGGCGGACAAATATTCAAATATGCAAAGGAGATTTTCTTATGGTCTGCAAAAATTGCGGTGCAAATATTCCGAACGGTGAGCTTTTTTGCCCAAACTGCGGCACGCGCACCGAAAACGCGAAATTCTGTAAATACTGCGGCGCGGTCATCGGTGCCGACTGCGTGGTTTGCCCCGCATGCGGCAGGCAGGTAGAGCCATTGCAGTCTGCCCAACAGCCCCAGCCTGTTTATGTAAACAACAATGTCACTTACGGTGGTGTGGCAAAAAGCAAATGGGCAGCGTTTTTCCTGTGCCTGTTTTTAGGACTCATCGGCGCGCATAAGTTTTATGAGGGAAAGATCGGCATGGGTGTTTTGTATATCTTCACCGGCGGCCTGTTCGGCATCGGCGCGTTCGTCGATCTCATCGTCATCCTCTGTAAGCCCGGTCCCTATTATTACGTTTAACTTTCTCAGAAAGGCGGCGTACTATGCCAAGCATCCTTGAATATGCAGAAACCGAATTCTCGCTTTTGGCAGAAAAACCGTTTACGGATGTAGACAGCCTGCTTTTATCACAGTTTTCCTACATGAATCTGAGCGCGTTTGAAGACGAGCTTAAATGCGAAAACAAAATAGAAATTCGAGAGCTTTTAAAGGCAGAGCGCTTTGAAAAGTTGATGTTCCATGTACGCGATACCAAAAGCAACATGAGGCTTTTGTACGCTATGGCGTCAAGCCCGCGCTGGCGCAACATAAAAATCGGCAACTTCGTTGAAAAGCTGTGCGACCAGTCAGAGGAGCAGTTTGCGGCCATCACCGTATACCTCGATGACGACTACGCCTGCGCCGTATTCCGCGGCACGGACGCCACGCTTGTCGGCTGGAAAGAGGATTTTAACATGGCATTTCTGCCCGTCATCCCCTCGCAGGCCGATGCGGCAGACTATGTGACAAAACTCGGCGAAGGTTTTCCCGGCAAACTGCTTTTGATGGGCCACTCCAAAGGCGGCAACCTTGCAGCCTACGCGGGCATGTTCTGCGACCCGGAAATTCAAAAGCGTATTGAGCGCGTCTACCCGCTCGACAGCCCCGGCTTCATCGGCAACACGCTCGAATCCGAAGAATATGGGCGCATTCAAAGCCGCATACATAAGGTCATTCCGAAAGGCTCGCTCATCGGCATGCTGCTTGAAAACCACGGTGCATACTCCGTTGTGGAAAGCAACCAAATGGGCATTATGCAGCACGACCCGTTCTCGTGGCAGGTGACGGACGGTGCATTCCATACGCTGGAGGAAATTTCCAGCGGCGCAAAATACATGAACAAAACACTCAACAGCTGGATCACCGGCATGAGCATCGACGAGCGCATACGCCTTGTCGATGTACTCTACGGCCTTTTGACCGCCGGCAACATTGAAAACGTATTTGACGCCGGCGACATTCAAAAGAACATCGGCGCTATCTACAACGCCGCCGTGCACCTCGACCCCGAAACGCGGTCGTTCGTTTTGCAGATCATCCGTCAGCTCGCGGGCTTTGCGTTGCACAACATCCCCCACCCGAATGTCCCGGAAAACCTCAATATCCTGCCCGGCAATAAAACGCAGAATTAAATTTTTATAGAGTAAAAGCCACCGTTTGCGGCAAGCCTTGCGCTTTTCCGTTTCGGTGGCTTTTGATTTATGTTTACGAATTTGCAAGCTGGCGGCGATGAGATCCATGATCGTGATGGAATTGAGCTGCATCGTTAGCACATTCATCGTGATCTTGCGGAATTTTTCAGATTCCTCTTCTGCATCATCCGTTCTCCTGTTTTCCGTTCTGCTTTATTTCACGTTTCCGCTGTTGATGCCCGCGCCTGTTCTATTAAGCGGCAGCCAGTCGAGCACCTTTTTGATGTACGTATCCCAGAATACCCAGTCGTGCTTGCCGGGGCCCTCCACATACGTGAGGTCAACACCGTTTTCGTTGAGGAAATCGCGGAAATCGCGGTTTGCGGTGACGAGGCCGTCCTCCGTGCCGCAGCACAGGTACATTTTCGGTACGGGTCTGCCCTCCTCCTTCAGCTTCAAAAGCAGCGCCTTCGGGTCTTTGTCGCTGCCCTTCACCTTGTCATACTCACCGAAAATTGCCTCGTAGTAGTTGCGGCGGAATGTGAAAATCGGCGCGGAGTTGTCCGCGTCCTTCCACGTATCGTGCACGAGCGCGGCGGAAAGACCGATGACGCAGCCAAAGTTTTCCGCATACTTCAGGCCGTTGCGGATTGCACCGTAGCCGCCCATGGAAAGACCCGCGATAAATGTATCCTCGCGCTTATCGGAAAGCGGAAACAGCTTTCTTGTGAACTCTACAAGCTCCTTGCCGATGAACTCGCCGTACAGCTCGCCGCTCTTTTCGTCGTCGAGGTAAAAGCGGTTTTCACCGGAGGGCATAATGACCGCAAGGTCGTTTGCCTCCGCCCACGCCTGAATGCGCGTGCCGTTCACCCAGTCCGTATAATTGCCGAAAATACCGTGCAAAAGGTAAAGCGTCTTCAGCGGCTTCTGCTCCGCGTTTTCCGCCTGCGGGCCGAATTTGTCCACCGGGATAATCGCATTGAACGTCACCGTGCGCATGAGGCACTTCGAGATAAAATTCACTTCAATAATAGCCATATCAACAACTCCGTTTCGATTTTAGTTTCGTTATATTTCATTATAATCAATAAAAACCCTTTTGTAAAGACTACTTTTATGCTATACTGTACAAAACAGTTTGAAAGCAAAGGGGGTTGAATACGATGAACGATTTTTCCGAGCGCGTGTTTCAGGTGGTGCGCGAGATTCCGCGCGGCAAAGTGACAAATTACGGCTTCGTGGCATTTGCGGCGGGCAACCCGCGGGCCTCGCGCGGCGTGGGCTTTGTGCTGCACCGCAACACGGACCCCGTAAATACGCCATGCCACCGCGTAGTGTTCAAAGACGGCTCTCTGTGCAAGGGCTACGTTTTCGGCGGCCCCGATGTACAGCGCGAAAAGCTCGAAGCTGAGGGCGTGCAGTTCCTGCCCGACGGCCGCGTAGATATGAAAGCCTGCGGCTGGTTCGGCGAAAACGAAGAATAACAAAAAAGGTGCCTGACCAAAATGATCAAGCACCTTTCGTTTTTACTTTTAAAATCAGCTGTAGTTCTTAAAGCTGACGTTAATATCGACTGCCGCGTCGATGCCCTGCACCTGCGCGTTGTCGGAATACTGCCACAGGCCGAAGTTATAGTAGAACGCCGGCACGCTGCGGTATTCCGCAAGCCAGAACTCAAAATCCTTGAGCTGCTCTAAGTCATAATAGTTATAGCCAAGACTGCGGTTGAAGTACACACCTGCGGTGTAGCCCGCTTTCGCGATTTTTTTGCAGAACGCCGAAGCATAACTCGTGATCTGCTCGCCCGTGGCATCTGCCGTGCGAGAGCCGTCTACGCTCGTCTGCTCCCAGTCAAAGACGATGGGGTAATCAACGGATTTATTCTGCAAAAGCTGGAGCACATAGCCCGCTTCCTCCTCCGCTTCGGTAACAGAAGTTGCCTGCGAGAAGAAGTAGATGCCCACCTTTACGCCTGCGTTCTTCGCGCCGGTGTAATTATCGGCAAACTTGCTGTCTTCGTTCAGCTTGCCGCGCGTTGCACCGCGGTAGCCTGCGCGGATCATCGCGAAATCGATGCCGCTCGCTTTGACGGCTGCCCAGTCGATGTCGCCCTGATAGTCGGAAACGTCGATGCCGAGGCTCGCGTTCGCGTCGTCATACGTCACAAGGCCGTTGTCATTTTTAAACTTCGACTGGTCGTATGTATTGAGCGGCACATTAAACTTCGGAATGGTGATCTCACCCTCGTAAAGATCCTGAATGACGAGCTTGCCGTCCTCCGTCACCGCGGAAGACGTGCCGTTGCCGGTGCTCTGCCCGTCGGATTTCCCGCCGAACGCGGATAGGAGCGATAAAATGACCACGGCCAGAATGAGCACGCCGGCCGCGCCAAGGAAAATCAAACGGCGCATTTCAAAAGAACGCGCGTCGCTGTGTTTATTTGGAGCTTTATTATTCATAGTAAAATTACCTTTCATAAACGAAATCACAGCGTAAACTGCACACCGTGTTCGGATTTATTCTATTATACGCATTTTCTGTCCTTTTTGCAAGCCATTCGGCGAATAAAGTCTGCCTTGCCAAGTATTTCCCACTGCCATCTCGCGGTCTATCGTACCGAGTACGCGGATTTTATCGCGGCTCCACAGGGGCGCAAGCAGCTTTGTTTTGTCACCGTCGCCCGTAATGCGCTCGATGACCGTTTCGGGCGGCAGCACCTCCAGTTGACGGATTACGACGCGCACATAGTCCTCAAACGTCATCGGCGTGTATACGCCGCTTTCGTATAAGCCCGCAAGCTGCGTGCCGCGAATGACGTGTAAAAGATGAATTTTCACACCGTCCGGGCGCAGCTGTGCAAGGTCTTCGGCGGTCTTTATCATCTCCGCCTCCGTCTCGCCCGGTAAGCCGTCTATGATATGCACGCAAACGCGAATATTGTTCTCTCGCAGGCGCAGAAATATCTCTCTAAACACCTCGTATTTATATCCTCTGTGAATACGCGCAGCCGTTTCATCATTACTGCTTTGCAGGCCCAGTTCCACGGTGAGGTGCGTTTTGCCGTTCAATTCTTTTAAAAGCGACAAAACATCCTTCCCGATGCAGTCCGGGCGCGTAGCAATCGACACGCCGTAAACGCCGAATGCAAGCGCTTCTTCGTATAACGCCCTGAGCTTTTCAACCGGCGCGTAGGTGTTTGTGTGCGTCTGAAAATACGCGATGATTTTACTTTCCGGCGACTTTTTATGAATACGCACTTTTTCCGCTTGCAGCTGTTCCGTCACGGAAAATGCCTTATCCTGCGTAAAATAGCCGCTGCCGCCGTCGCAGAAGATGCACCCGCCCACGCCGCACGTGCCGTCTATGTTTGGGCAGCTCAGCCCGGCATCGATCACAGCCTTTTGGGTCTTGCAATTCTGCACCCGGTTGTGATAAGCTAATGTATGATACCGTTTGTTATCAAACGTATACGGAAATGGATTCAAAGTAAAGCTCCTTTTCTTGGTCCAAAATAATAATAGGAGTTGAGTATTTGTTACACATTAAAAAGCTAAACTTAGACGAAATTCGCGAAATTTACAACGCATATATGCACGAGGCATTCCCGCCGAGCGAGCTGCGCCCCTTTGCAAGCATGGAAATGCTCTACAATAAAAACTGCTACCCGTGCTACGGCTTTTACGACGAGACCGATTCACTCTGCGCCTACGCCTATTTTTCGTGCACGGAAAACGGCAAATACGCCCTGCTCGATTACTTTGCTGTCAGAAAAGACCTGCGCGGCACGGGCATCGGCAGCAAGACTTTTCCCCTGCTGCGCACAGAAATGAAAGACCGTGACGGCCTTTTGCTCGAAGTGGAAAGCGTTGAGAGTGCCGAAGCCGAAGAAGAAGTCAACATCCGTCGCCGCCGCATCGCGTTTTATGAGCGCTGCGGGTGCGAAATGACAAAAGCCAAAAGCCTTTTGTACGGCGTGGATTTCAACATACTCGTGCTGCCCATCGCGCAGCCCGTGCCGGAAGCGAAAGTCGTGCTGCATGAGCTCGAAAGCATTTATCACGTTATGTTCGACGACGAACTGTATAAGCGCGTCTGTCACCCGTTTATCGCGGAATAGGCGGATTTTTGAATTGACTTTTTCGCACAAAAGCCATATAATAAAGCCATAAACCATACGGAGGTGTAAGCATGCCGGAAGAACAGAAAACAGCAGAAACCGAACAGGAGCGCCTTGCGGATTTTCCGCGTGATCTAAGCCGCAGCTTCACCTATCTGCACCGCCAGCGTAAAAAATATATGGATGACCGTCTGCGCGGCTACGGCTTTGTGGGTGGTATGCCGATGATCCTGCTTTACATCAACCGCCATCCCGGCACCACGCAGGACGCCATTGTCTCGCATATGTATATCGACAAATGCACCGTAGCACGCCGCACAAAACGCCTTGAAGAGCTCGGCTACATTTCGCGCGAAACCGGCAAGGAAGATCGCCGCGAAAACAACCTCTACGTCACGGAAAGCGGCGAAAAGCTCGTGCCCGTCATCCGCGAGATTTTGCAGGATTGGGCCAAAAGCGTCACGCGCGACCTTTCCGATGAAGAGCGCATTTTACTCATCACACTGTTAGACCGCCTCATCCATACGGACGTGGAGTAAAATTTCACTTGATATGGACTACCCCGCAGTTTTAAAGCTGCGGGGTGTTTTTCATTGAAAAAGCTCCGGGAAGCACGCCTTTTGTTCCGCCGAAAAATCCGTCTCGACCGTTTTATCGATGTCGAGCGCCGGACATAAAAGATGCACTGCACGGCAGCAGAGCATCTGGTGCTCCGTTCTGTCCAAATGCCCGCCGTAAAGGTCGTCCCCCGCCACGGGATGCCCAAGGTGCGCCATGTGCACGCGAATCTGGTGCGTGCGCCCGGTTTTCAAATGGAAGTCAACGAGGCTGTACCCGCCGCTCGTTTTCACTGTTTGAAATTCCGTCACGGCTTCGTCTCCGATGCCCGCGCAGCGCTCCACCTTATGCCCCGGCTTTAACCCGATGGGCACGTTCACACACCCGCTTTCGGGCGTTTCGCCCTCGCACACGGCGCGGTACGTTTTCGTCAGCTTTGCGTTTGCGGCAAATTTGTTTTTCGCCAGCACCAGCGCACCGGTCGTATCCCGGTCTAAGCGGTACAGCGGCCGAAACACAAAGTCCGGCGTATTTTGAAAATACCACGCCGCCGCATTTAAAACGCTGTCGCGGTCGTGCCCCGGCGAGGGGTGCACAGGCATATTGTACGGCTTATCGAGCACTAAAAAATCCTCGTCCTCATATAAAACCGCAAACGGCAGATCGGCTTTTTCATACGCTTCGCCCGTCTCAAGCAGCGTCAAAGTCAGCGTATCGCCGGCTTTCAAAACTGCATTGCTGTGCACGGGTTCGCCGTTTTTAAGCATCTCTCCCTCGTATTTCAGCGCCGTTAAAATGCGTGCGGAAAACCCTAAGTACCGCCGCACGAACGTGCGCACGTCCATGTTTTCCTGTCCGCAGTCGATGACGAACTCCAGTGTGCGTTTCATTACTTGCTGCGCGTCGCGAGCTTTTCCGCAAACTCGTGCAGGAACGTACTGTCCGCATCAAACGCATCAAGCGCATGAAGCGCCTTTTCGGTATGCTCATCGACAAGCGCCTGCGCTTTTTCCACGCCCAAAATGGAAACATACGTGCAGCGCGCGTTTTGTGCATCCACGCCGATGTTCTTGCCAAGCTCCTTGGCGTCACCGGTCACGTCCAGAATATCGTCGCGGATCTGGAACGCCAAACCGATGTGCAACGCGTATTCCTTTGCTGCATTGATCTGCGTTTCGTTCGCACCCGCCGCAATGCAACCCATCATGCATGCCGCCATGATGAGGTTCGCGGTCTTGCCGGTGTCTTTTTCGCACAGCTCATCGAGCGAAACGGTGCGGTTTTCGGTTGCAAGGTCAATGCACTGGCCGCCCACCATACCGTGCTCGCCCGCGCAGCGCGCAAGCACCGCCGCCGCATACGCAGCGCGCTCCATGCCGACATTTCGGAATGCTTCACTGCTCAGCGCCGTTTCAAATGCTTTTGTCAAAAGGCCGTCGCCCGCAAGCAATGCGTAATTTTCACCGTAGACCTTGTGGTTAGAGGGCTTACCGCGGCGCATATCGTCGTTATCCATGCACGGCAGGTCGTCGTGGATGAGCGAATACGCATGTACCATCTCCACGGCACACGCAAACGGCATCGCCATGTCTTCATCGCCGCCGCACAGCTCGCAGAACGCAAGCGTTAAAACGGCGCGCACACGCTTGCCGCCGTTTAAAAGCGAATAGCGCATGGCGTCGGTCACGGTCTCGGAAAGCGAGCCCTTGCGCTCCGGCAAAAAATGGTCTAAGGCTTTTTCAATGCGTTTTACCCTGTCTTCCATTTTTATTCCTCCGTTTTCGCAGCACTCAGCTCCGTAATTTTCTGTTCGGCCGTGTTTAATTTCTCATAGCAAAAGCGGGAAAGCTCCGCGCCCTCGCTAAAAAGCTTCACGGATTCCTCCAGCGTCACATCTCCCTTTTCGAGCGTCTCGGTCACCTCGCGAAGGCGCAGCATCGCGTCTTCAAAGGTCATGGTTTTTTTAGGCATCGGTCATTTCCCTCTTTTCTGTTTTCTGCACCTGCACGGTGATCGCGCCGTCCTCTACGCGCGCTGTCAAAACGTCGCCCGGCTTTGCGTCTTCCGTGCGCTTTATCACTTTACCGTTTTCGTCGGACACGATCGCGTATCCGCGTGAAAGCACCTTCAGCGGGCTCATTGCGTCTAACCGTGCAGAAAGCGCAGCAAGCTCGTTTTTCTCATTCAAAATTCTTCGCTCGGCGCTGTGCGTCAGGCTCTGCACCGTGTTTCGGAGCGCCTGCCTACGCGGTGAAAGCCACGCGGACGGGTTTTGCAGCACGTTTGCGCTTGCAAGCGCATCGAGCATCTGCCGTCGATCGTCAAGCCCCGCCTGCACGCTGCCGCACAAACGGCGCGTCAGCTGCGCAAGTGCCGCACGCATTTCTTCCCTGTCCGGCACGGCAAGCTCTGCCGCCGCGCTCGGCGTTGGCGCTCTCAAGTCCGCGACAAAATCGCAAATCGTAAAATCCGTCTCGTGTCCCACAGCGGAGATGACGGGTATCTTTGACGCGAACACTGCCCTTGCGAGCGTCTCGTCGTTGAATGCGGCCAAATCCTCTGCGGAGCCGCCGCCGCGCCCGATGATGATAACATCCGCCGCCTTTTGGGCGTTCATCAATTTCACCGCTGCCGTAAGCTGCGCCACTGCATCCTCGCCCTGCACAAGCACCGGGCAAAACACGATCTCCGCCGCAGGCCAGCGCCGCGAGAGTATGTTGCGAATATCCTGCACCGCCGCACCCGTCGGCGATGTAATAACGCCGATGCGCGCCGGAAACGGCGGGATCGGCCGCTTGTGTTCTTCCGCGAACAGTCCCTCGGCAGCAAGCTTTTCTTTCAGCTGCTCAAACGCTAAGCTCAGCGCGCCCACGCCGTCCGGCTGCATTTCCTCCACATAGAATTGGTACTGCCCGCCGGGCTCATACACGGCCACACGCCCGCGCACGATAACGCGCATGCCCTCTTTCGGGTGAAAGCGCAGCCTGCGTGCGGCAGACGAAAACATGACCGCCTTCAAAACGGACTTTTCGTCTTTCAGCGAAAAATACAGGTGTCCGGAGCGGTAGTGATCGGTAAAATTGGAAATTTCGCCGCGCGCGTAAATGTCGCGCATGCGGCCGTCACCCTCAATAAGCGACTTTATAAAAAAATTGATCTGCGAAACCGATAAAACGCGCATATCAGGCCTCCTGCGAAAGCGACGCCAAAACGGCGATGCCGGCAGCGTTATCCGCCGAAAAACGCGGCTCCGCAAACAGTGCGCCGTACTTTTCGCTCATGTGTGCACGCAGCATGGAGTTTGAGGACACGCCGCCCGAAAACACCACGGGCAAATCGCCGAACGTCTCGATAAGCGCCTTACACATCGCGTCCGATGCCGCAATGACATACGCCATGCACGTCGCGGCGATTTCCTCCTTCGGCGCGCCCTTTTTCATCAGCTCGCGGCATTTGTTTTCCACACCGGAAAGCGAGCAGTTCGCGCCTTTCATCGAAGCGCGCACGCGCAGTCTTTCCGTATAATTGCACGCAATGGGGTCTAAATGTTTGCCGGCCGGAAACGGCAGACCGAGCATCACGCCGATGCGGTCAATGACCTGCCCGGCCTTTAAATCGAGTGAAGACGCAACAAGGCGCGTGCGAAACATTTTGTCACCCTCCACAGGTTCTACCAAAACCGCTTCCGTTGTGCCGCCGGACATGTGAAACGCCAAAAAGCGCTCGTGCAGCAAGTCCAGTCGTTGGGCAGAGTAAAGCGCCGCCGCAATGTGCCCCTGCTGGTGCGAAAAGCGCCGCAGCGGCACCCCTAACGCCTGCGCAAGCATCTGCGCCGCGCCGATGCCCACCAAAAAGCACGGCATATAGGAGTCCTTCGCATCACGCGGACGCTCCGAAACGCCAATGACCTTCGCCCCGCCGATCTTATCACCGAGCATGGACAGCACCTCCGGCAGCTGGCGCGTGTGGTGGAACACCGCGTCACTCTGGCGCAGTCCGATCTCGCCCTCTTTCACAGGCAAAATCATGCCGCGGCTGTCCATTTCGCCGTCGCCGAAAAACGCGGCGCTCGTTGTGTAATTGCTGGTGTCTAAACCGAGCGCACTGATGTTAGGCATTTTCGCTCTCCGTCTCGTTCTTCGCTCCCTCAAGCTTCTTTGCAATTGTGGAAAGCACGCCGTTTACGTAAGAAGCGTCCTTTTCGTTGCCGTAAATTTTTGCAAGTTCCACCGCCTCGTTGATGGAAACGCTCACCGGCACATCGTCGGCCCGCATAAACTGCATCTCGCACACGGCAACGCGCAAAATCGTCAGCGTCATTTTAGAAAGACGGCGCAAACTCCAGCCGCGCAGATTTTCTTCGATCGTGTGGTCGATCTCGTCTAAATAGAGCTCCGTCAAAGCGGTCAGCTTTTCGCAGTACGGATCGATAACGACATCGCGCGCTTCCTTCGCCATTTCAATGATGTCTTCCATGCTGTCGCCCGTCACAGTCTTTTCAAAAAGCAGCGTAAAAGCCTGTTCTCTCGATTCTCTTCTTTTCGTCATACTCGGTTCCTTTCCCTTATCTCAATAAAATTCATTGCGTGATTCATGGCGGATATAAACAAAAAAGCCCGCCGAAGGATCGGCAGGCAATTTGAGCAGAAATCAGGCACTTTCGGTTTTCACCGGTGCCGTTTGATGTGCAGTTTTCAAGCTCCAGACATACACGCCGATATGTTCTGGAATAGTATACCACGATAAACGGTAAAATGCAAGAAATCATCTTTTATTTCGCCGCAGAAATGATCTTCACGTTTTCCGCGCTGATGCCGCTTTCGGAAACTGCAATGTCCCGCACGATGAGCGCGTTCTGTTCGTCCTCCATGTCGCCGTTTACAACCACCGTGCAGCTCTCGCCGTTGATGTACGCCACGCACTCCGTAAAGCCCTTCGCTTCTATGAGGGACTCTATGTTTGTCTCTTTCAAAATGTTCTGCGCGATAACCGCGGCTTCGTCCACGGCGGCCTGCTTTACGGCGGCCTCGGCGCTGTCGTCTTTCAGGATATCCTCCAGCAGCTCCATGGCCTCATCCCGCGCGGTCTGGCGCGTCAAGCGGGCGTCCGAAAGCTTTGCGGAAGCCGATACCGCAGCCGCTGTTTCTTCTGCCGCGCTGCTTTCCGCCGCACCGTCTGCGGGCTCCGTTTCCGGCAGAACGCCGTCCTCGTTCATAAGCGTGTCGGAGACTGTCTCCACATAGGCGTTGTTCACAAGCTGCGCCGCACCGAGAGCGGAAGACGCACTTTCCTCGCTGACATCGCCCGCGCTCTGCACCTTTGTGCCCGCAAACTGCCAATTTAAGTACACCGCCGCACCAAGGGCCAGCACAAGCGATGCCAAGATCAGCTGTCTTTTACCGTATTTCATTCCGTGTTCCTCCGATCTTCACTGAATGGTTTCATTCGTTGCCATATGTATATTCGCTGTACCCCACCACGCATACCTGCGTAGAGGATAAATCGAGCGCAGTCTTCACGGCCTCCACAATCTTCTCCCGCATTTTCGGGTCGCTTCCCCCGCGGCTCACGACTACCACGCCGCGGATCTCCGGCTCCGTTTTCGTCACGATGAGCGGCTTCTGCGAGCCGTCCGCCGCCTTCACCAGGATATACGTCTTCTGCGTGTCGCCGTCCGTCTGTGTGCGGTTGAGGCTTTCGCCGCTGTACTCCTCGGCGCTTTTTTCGCTCTGCTTATCTTCGGTCGCATACACCGTTTCGCCCATTGTACGCAGCGTCACCGTCACCTGCGGCTCGCTTTCCCCCGTGATAGCCGAGACCATCTGCGCGATCTGCGCGGAAAGCGCTCTGGTGTAGTCTCCCGCCGTCAGTTCCACCGTCTCCGGCGCTTCATTTTCCGTGTTCTTTGTGTCCATAGGCCAAAGGAGCATCAATAAAACGAGCGCCGCGCAGGTTGCAATGAGCATATACGTCAGCTTACCGTTTTTCAAAAGGCTTTTCAGTTTATCCGTCTCGCCTCACCTCCTACACGTATACATCCACCGGGATGGCCTCGGTCAGCACGCTGCGCAAAAGCGCGTCCGCGCGGTCGATGTCTGTCGCAAACCGCACCCGTACCCGCACACGTTCCACTGTCACCATGCCGTCATCGTCCTGCGTGTACCAAATGTCGATATTCGCTGCCGGCACGTCCATCCCCGCACTTTTCAAAAGCGCCGAGAGCCGCTCTTTCAAAATCGCCGTGCCCTTTTCCGCGTAGCTTTGCGTTATCATCGATTCGGCTTCGCCCGTTTCGGTCAAGTCAAAATCGAGCGAGTCCCTGCTTTGCAGCTTTAAAATGCCGTTTACAAGCACCACAAGCAGCATCAGCGCTGCAAGCGCGTGGATAAGTGAACCGCTTTTTTCCGGGAACAGCCGCACGATCATCTCCGTTCCGATGAGTACCACGCACACCGAAAACACCAGCGCATACAATTCACGCATAAGCACCTCGCACACAAAGCACCACGGCCGCCGAGACCACCGCCACCGCACCCACACTGCATACCGCCGCAATGAGCAGCCGCAGCGCCGCAGCACAGCCGTTTAAAAACGACGCAAGCGGCTTTAGGCCCAACACCTCTGCCGCAAGCCCCGCGCAAAAGCAAATCAAAAGCCACGCAGCAGCCTTTATGCACAGCGGCAGAAAAATCGCGAGCGATGCAAGCAACCCAAATGCCCCCACGCCGTTTTTTACAAGCGCCGCGCCGGAAACGATGACCGAAAACGCATCGGAAAACGCGCTGCCCACAATGGGGATCGCGCCGGAGACAAGCATTTTCGCCGCCTTGCCGCCCGCCATCTCCGCGCTGTTCGCAACAATTGTCTGTACGGACAAAACGCCCGTATATACCGTGACGGCGAGCACCAAAGCCCACTTGATAACTTTATACAGCGCGTCCGTCAGCCGCTTTAAATCAAACGATGTCACGGCAGAAGCCACGGAAAACGCCAAAAACACACGCAAAACCGGGATGAGCACCGCGCTGCTCAAAACCGAGACGGCATTTGCCGCTGCAAGCGACAGCGCGCCGTAGGTCGGTGCTGTCACGGTGTTCCCCGCCGTGAAAAGCAGCCCCGCATACACGGGCACCGCGGCAAGCAGAAAAACGGCAGCAGCATCCGTCACGCGCGCGGCCTGCTCCAAAAGCGAAGCCATCGGCGAAAGCAGCGTCACGGCGGCGCACAGCGCCCCGCATACGGAAACGGCGTAGGAAAGCTCCTTTGCGGCGAATTCCTGCACAAGTCTGCACAGCACGCATGATGCTAGCAGTGTAAGGAGTGCCCGCGCCGGTGCTGTCCACTCCGCACGAAAGCCCTCGGAAAGCGCCGAAAACAGCTTTGCCGCCGCGTCGGGCGCAGGTGTTTCCATCGGGTCGGCCCCGACGTTCTGCAAAAGCGACTGTGCTTCTTCCGGCAGCGCCTCCATAAGCGTATCCGCCCCGCTGTTTTGGTAGAGCTCCGCTTCGTCCGCGCGCACGGGCAGCGAAAGCAGCAGGATAAACACCGTCAAAGCCAAAAAAACGCGCAAAATCCGTTTTTTCATAATAACAGCACTTCCTGCAAAAGCGAGAGAAGTCGATTCAGCAACGGCAGCGCCGTCAGCAGCACCGCTGTTTTTACGGCAAGCTCCACACCGCTTGCTATTGCCGATTCCCCCGCGTCCTTGCAAAGATCCGCCGTTATGCGCCCGATGAGCACGATGCCGAGCGCTTTTAACAGTGCTCCGAACACCTCCGGCATGCCGGAAAGCTCCGCCCATTCGCGGAATGTCGAAGTCAGCGTTTCGATCTGCGGCAAAATACACAGAAAAACGAGTACCGCCGCCGCAAGCGAAAACAGCAGAGCTATTTCCTTTTGCCCGCGTTTTAAAAGCGCGCCGCACACCGCTGCAAACACCGCCGCTGCCGATACCATAAGCACCGTGCTCATAGCCCAAACACCGATTTAATCGTATCGAACAGCGTGCTGATCTGCGTGATGAGCATCGTCAGCACCACAATAAGCCCCGCAAGCGTCGTCATCATAGCCTGCTCCTCCCGCCCGGAGCGAATGAGCAGCTGGTTCAAAACGGCCACAAGTATGCCGATGGCGGCGATCTTGAAGATCAGATCTACATCCATAGCTTTGCTTTCCTTTCCGGCTGTTACAGCAAAATGAGGGCGGCGGAAACGCCGACAAACAGCCCCAGCGCCACGCACAATCTGCCTTTCTGGGCAAGGCTTTGCTCGGCGGCTAAAAGTGCGCTGCGCACGCGGCCTTCATGCAGCGCAAAGTACGCCATTTGCCCATCGAGGTCGGTCTTGCCGAACCCGTCGATAAACGCGGTGCACAGCGCTTCATCCCCGCGGTATGTAAAAAATGCATGTGCCGCCGCTTTAAACGCCGCTGCGCAATCCATGTTTTCAGAAAGCACCCACACGCGCCCCAAAAAAGCGTTTTCGCGGCACAGAGAGAGCAGTGCGTACAGGTCGCCCGCCGTATAGGTCGCGGCGTTTTTCAACGCAAAAAGCGCTTCCAATAAGATGTTCAGTTCTTTTTCACGCATTTTTAGCCGCGCGGATACCGATGACCCGGCGGTCGCCGCGCACAGAACAATCAGGATTGCCGCCGTTGTTTTCAAGAAGATCACCCGCCAAAAACAGCTTTTCCACTTTCGTCGGTGCACTTCGCCCGTGCAGCAGTGCCACCGTTTCAAACGCGCCGAGCGACAGAATCCCGCGGCACAGCGGTCGGCAACACAGCTCGTGTACACTGCCCGCGTGGATGCTCGCAATCAGCGCCACCCCTGAAAACGATGCCGCACGTATCGCCGAAAGATCGTTTTCGCCGAGTTCATCGCAGACGATATACTCCGGTGAAAGACACCGCACCGCGTGCGAAAGCCCCTCCTGCTTCGGGTAGCCCTGCAAAATATCCGTGCACGCGCCGAGGTCAAACCCGTCCGCACTCAGCTCAAACCGCTCGTCAAGCACCACCACGCGGTGTCCCACCGTACCGATATATCGTGCAATGTCCCGCAGCAGCGTCGTTTTGCCCGAGGACGGCGCGCCAGCAAGCAGCAGCCCGCGGCTGAGATCTACGCCGTAGCGCAGCACCTCCTCTGCACAGCCGCGCATCTCCCGCGGGATACGCACAGAAAGACTCGTCACGTCGCGCACCGTTTTGATGCCGCCCTTTTCGATCACCGCCGTACCACCGATGCCCACCCGCAACGCGCGGTCTGCAGAGACGAATCCGCCGCGAATCTCCTCCATGTGACTGTAAACAGAATATCCGCACAGCCGCAAAAAGATCTCCTCCACGTCCTCGCGTGTCGCTGTCACATTGTTTTGCGAAAAATACTGCGCCGTGTCGCCGTCTTCCCGCAAAAACAAAATGCGGTCACCGCAGCACAGCAGCACAGGCTTATCCACACTGATACGAATGTCAAACACCGCGTCGCGCACCGCCTGCGGCACCTTTTCAAGCATCGGTGTAAAGCGCCCGAGCGGGCGGATCGCCTTTTCAAAATCCATCGCACACACCTTTCTTTCCGCTCCGTATGCCCAATTCTATGGACGTGCCGCCGGGTTTAGAACCAAAGTGGAAAAAACGGGCCATCGCCCTTTTCATAAACGTGCCTTTATGCCTTTGAAAAGTGTGCCCGAAATCCGCCGCGATTTTTCAAACATGAAAAGCACCCTGCAAGGCCAAAAGCTTTACAAGGTGCTTTCTCTATGGAGCAAGCTATTTACTTTGGAAGTCCGTTTTGATACAAGCTGTAAAAGTGGTTCGTCGGCCCCGCGCCGTGCCCGAGCTCGAGCGCGTGCTCGATGGCGCACGTCATATAGTCTTTCGCACGCTTCACCGCTTCAGCGGGTGCATATCCAAGCGCCAAATTCGAGGCAATAGCGGAAGACAGCGTGCACCCTGTGCCGTGCGTGTTCTTCGTTTGAATGCGTTTCGCTGTAAAGCTTATATACTGTTCACCATCAAACAGAATATCGATCGGGTCACCTGCAAAGTGCCCTCCCTTTACAAGCACAGCTTTACAGCCCATTGTGTAAATCAACTTTGCTGCAGCGCACATATCGTTTTCCGTCTCAATGTGCATCCCGGTGATTTCCTCCGCCTCGGGAATATTCGGTGTCAGCACGTCGGCGAGCGGCAAAATTTCCGCTTTGAATGTCTCAATCGACTGCGGAGCCATCAGTGCCGTTCCGTCTTTCGCATACATCACAGGGTCAACAACGACGTTCTTCGGACAGTATTTGCGCAGCTTTTCCGCCACAGCAGACATCACCTCCGGCGTCGGCAGCATGCCAATCTTCACGGCGTCCGTACCGATATCTTCATAGATTGCGTCCACCTGCGCGCGGACAATCTCCGGCGCAATATCCTGCTTCTTCAGCACATGCACGGTGTTTTCCGCCACAACGGATACGATCACGCTCATCGCGTACACGCCGTGTGCGGACATTGTCTTGATATCCGCCTGAATACCCGCGCCGCCGGAGCAATCCGACCCGGCGATGGTCAGTACGCGCTTCATTGCACGCATCACAGCGAAAGCTCGGAAACTGTGAGGTTCTGCACCTCAACGGGATCCTCGGCGTGGATCGTGAACGTCGGCTTTGTCTCATCCAGCACATGCGCGATGACCGTGTTTGCAACGCCGTTCAAATAAATCTCTACGCTGTTTGTATCGGTAATGATGTCCACCTTCATCGGCTCGTTTTTCAGGCGCGGCAATATGGATTCTCCGCAGGTCAGACCGTTTTTGTCGAGCTTCATCTCAAGGCCGTACAAGTTACATGTAAGGTCCCCTTCCTTTACAGTAAAGGAGATACGGCAGGTTTTGCTGCCGAGCTCGTGCGTGCAGTGTGTCAATGTAAAGTCGTCAAGCTTGTCAGACTTTACAATCAGATTTTCTGTGCTCTTGATCGGCAGCGCAGAGAGATAGTAGCGGTCGCCATGCTTTTTCAGCGTCATTTCGGTCGGCGTACACATGGAGCCGTTGAACGGCGCGCCGGGGATGTCGCTGCGGTTCCACGCAAAGCGGATGACCGGCTTGCCCGGCTCGTAGTAATACGTCTGCGCCGCATACGACTGCGAGTTATACGAAAGCTGCCCGACCGACTGAATCGGCTGGTAAAGGCCGTTTTCATCAAAATCACCGACAAAATACATGTCGTGCGCACCGGAATAGACCCACAGCGTTCTGCCGTCATCTGCTGTAAGCGGATAGAGATCCGGGCACTCGTCATCACCGGGCAGGTCAAATTTCTGCAGAAGATCCCAGTGCAGTAAGTCCTGCGACGTGAAGATTGCGTAGGTGCGCTCCACAAAATACAGTGCCATCAGCCAGCGCGCGCGCTTTGCGTCGTAAATAACCTTCGGGTCGCGGTTGCCGGGTGCGATCTCGTCGATCAGCGGATTTTTGTCATACTTTTTCAGCGTTTTACCGCCGTCTGTACTGTACGCAAGGCACTGTGTGCTCTTTTTTTCGCCCGCGCAGGTGTAAAAGAACAAAATTGGCGTTTCATCGCCTTCCTTGAGGCCGGAAACATTGTTGTGATCGACTACCGCACAGCCGGAAAACATTGCGCCGTCCATGTCAAGGAACATCGCTTCCTCCTTATATTCCCAGTGGAGAAGATCCGGGCTCACGGCGTGACCCCAATGCATATTGCCCCACAGTCTGCCGTAGGGATTGTGCTGGTAGAAAAGGTGATACTGTCCGCCGTAAAAGCACAGACCGTTCGGATCGTTGATCCAGCCGCGCTCCGCTGTAAAGTGCAGCTGCGGGCGCAAGACGGTCTCTTCCGCCGTAAGCGGCGTCATGGCATCCTCAAACACCGGTGTAAATGCGCACTCCGGCTCTACCGTGACGGACATCGTCTTACCAAGGTAATCGCGCAGGTCGGCATAATAAACCGCATCTGCGTTTTCTTCCGTATAAACGGCATCGAACTTATAAACCGGTGTGCCGTTTTCAGAAAAAGTAAATTTGTGCGAAGTGCCGTCAAATTTCACCGGCACGCGTAGAAAACGTTTGCTGACTGTAATTTCCATAAACTCAAGCTCCTTTAGCCGTTATCGGTGCATTAAAATGCACGTACCACATTTATTCGAGGATATTGTAGCACACCGCGCGAAAAATGTCATGCATATTTTGCTTAAATTTGCGAATTTTTCCGCCGCGCAAAGCCAAACTATGTGCGCTGCAGATGTGTAAAGGAAAGGCGGTGCAAAGATGGCAAAGCGCGCTTGGGCATTTTTAAAAAACAAAAAGAATTTTATTGTATTTTTTGCACTATATACAGCTGTGTTTGTTTTGACTGTCTGCTCTATTTTTCATCTGCTTCCGGTTTTGCTCGGTGCTTTGCTTGGATGGGCCACCGCACCGCTTTGCCGCGTGCTGGAAAAATGGCTACACCTCCCCCACAAACGTGCCGCACTTTGCACCGCCGTTTCCGTTTACGCCGTTTTACTCATCCTGCTCACACTGCTTTTCACGCGCCTCATTCAGGAAAGCGCCGCGTTTTTCGCTTCCGGGCAATACTTTCGCTACGAATCGCTCGCCCCCGCCGTGCGGTCGTTTTTAGAGCGCACATGGAGCGAACTGCCGCGGTGGATCAATACTGCGCAGAAGAATTTTTCCGGCGATATGAGCGCCGCCCTGCCCGCACTGCACGGCACTGTAAAAGCCGTTTTGCTGCTGCCAGCCGTGTTTTTAACGCTCGCGCTCATCCCGGTTTTCGCGTATCTTACGCTGCGTTTTCGCCCGGCGCTGATAAAAATTTTCGCAAAGCTCATCGGTGAAAAACGCGCAGAAAGCCTGCGTAAATCCGTAAAAAGTGAATCTTCCGTCGGCTTTGTTTCCGCCTATGCGCTCATCTACGCCATCACGTTCACGGAAAGCTTTGTGATGCTCCACCTGCTGCGCATGGAATACCCGCTGATGACCGCCGTCGTTGTGACGGTCTCCGATATTTTCCCGGTGCTCGGGCCCGGCACCGTTTTGCTGCCGCTCGCCGTTTACCGCCTGCTGTGCGGCAGTGCGGCGCAGTCGCTTGGGCTTTTCATTGGGTGGATCATTTTAAGCGTCATCCGGCAGATCATCGAGCCGAAGCTGCTCGCCAAAATGACGCGCACCCCGCCCGCCGTGATGCTTTTTGCTGTATATTGCAGTCTTATCAGCCACAACTTCTGGCTCATCCCCTACACCGGCACATTTTTCATGCTGCTCGGCATGTTAAGAAAAGCTGGGATATTAACGAAAAATTCAAAAATTAGCACAAATTAAAAATCATAATTTTCGCAGATTTTTAAAAATATAATTTCAAAATATTGTCTTAAAATTATGATATTCGCAGAAACGCATTCACAAATATCAGAAATTTGTCACGCTTCTGTTCTCATTTCCATAAAGCCTTCTAAAATGCGCAGACCTTCCTGCGCGTTCTGGCCTAAAACCTCCTGCGTTTTCTCAAAATCGTGCATTTTGTGCATAGCATCCAGCACGGTGAAAAGCGCTTCTTTCCCATGCTTATGAATGAACAGCGCATGCGCCTTGGCGGCGGCTGCGCCATCGTTGTCCTTCGTGTAAAAGCCCTTTTCGCACGTCAAAATCTCCGCGCAGTCATAGCAGCCGTCGAAGCCTCTTTCCTTGCAGCAAGCGACATTGGGACATACGCCTTTTTCGTTCAGCGTGCCGTAGGAGCAGCAGTTGAAATCCGACCGGCAGCCGCCGCACCACTGCCCTAAAAAGCAGTGGTCACACGAAAATCCGCAATACGCTGCCGGGTCGATGCCCACGCGCGCCGCACGGACGATCTCGGCTTTGTACCGAGCTCCGTTTTCAAGCCTGCGTTCCTTGTCCGAGCCGTCTTCTAAAAGCGCCTTGCGGTAAATGCGGGTCTCGCCGCCGGAGATGTCCTTTGCGGTCTCCAAAAACGCGTAGCCGTATTTCTCGTACAGCCCGATGTGGTCGGTCGAAATGTAGGTGTATTCCCGCCCCATGACAGCCGCGATGCTTTCGGCGCAGTCCAGAAGCTGACCGGCGCAGTGCTGCCCGCGGTATTCCGGGAACGTATACACAAAGCCGATCCACGGCGTGTACGATGTCGGCTGCACGTCGTCAAGCGGCGCAAGCGTGCAGAATGAGACGAGCTTTTCGCCGTCCGTCAGCAGCAAAACCAGCGTTGTCGTGCCGGCAAGTTCTTTCAGCTTGTTCTCTTTCAACAAGCTGTACAGGTACTGCCCCGCGCCCCAATCGCTCTTTTGAATCTCTTCGAGCCAGTGTTCTTTATTCTCGCAGGTAAAATACTCGAGAATTTTTCTGTTGTTTTTCTTTTCCATATCGTTCTCCTTTAACAAAAACTATTCTCCTGTATTTTCCAGTATAGCAAAACCTATGTTCGGCGTCAAGGCGATTTTCAAAAGATGTCCGCTTTTATGCAAAAAAGCAAGAGAAGAACCTCAAATTCCTCTCTTGCTTTTATATTTTGTATGAAAATTTTACGCGTTCAGCAGCTTTTCTGCGGCGGCAAGCTTGATGGCGCAGCAGAAGACCTCCATGGCCTGCTCCAGCTCCTCGAGCGGCGGGAACGACGGCGCAAGACGGATGTTGCTGTCGTGCGGGTCCTTGCCATACGGGTACGTAGCGCCGGCATCGGTCAGGATGACACCTGCTTCCTTGCACAGCTGCACGACGCGCTTTGCGCAGCCGTCGAGCACATCGACGCTGATGAAATAGCCGCCGTTCGGCTTATTCCACTCGGCAATGCCGAGGTCGCCGACGTTTTCTTCCAGCATCAGCTCGCACAGGCGGAACTTCGGCTCCAAAATGGCGCGGTGGCCCTTCATGAGGGCGCGCACGCCGTTGATGTCGTGCAGGAACAACACGTGGCGCAGCTGGTTCAGCTTATCCGGGCCGATGGTCGAGGTGAGCGTGTGCTCCTTGAAATCGCGGATGTTGTTGTCACTCGTCGCGAGACCGGCCACACCGGCGCCCGGGAACGAGATCTTCGACGTGGATGCGAAGATAAACACCTGATCCTCTGTGCCGTTTTCGACGCAGAGATCGTAGAGGTTCAAAAGCGTATCCGGCGTATCGGTGAGGTCGTGCACGCAGTAAGCGTTATCCCACATGATCTTGAAATCCTTTGCGGCCGGCTTCAACGCAGCGAAGCGGCGGACGGTCTCATCGGAATACGTGACGCCCGTGGGGTTCGAGTACTTCGGCACGCACCAAATGCCCTTGATGGAGTCGTCGTCCTTGACGAGCTTTTCGATGAGGTCCATATCCGGGCCGGTGGAATACATCGGGATGTTGACAAGCTCGAAGCCGTAATACTCTGTTACGGCAAAGTGGCGATCGTAGCCCGGCACCGGACAGAGGAACTTTTTCTTATCCAGCTTGCACCACGGCGTGCAGCCGTTGTAGCCGTGCGAGAAGCCGCGGGAAATGACCTCGAACATCATCATCAGGCTGGAGTTGTTGCCGAGGATAACTTGCGACTCCGGCACGCCGACCATGTCCGCAAAGATCTTCTTCATCTCCGGCAGGCCGTCCCAAAGGCCGTAGTTACGGCAGTCATCACCGTTGGAATTCGCAAATTCGCTTCTCGCTTTCAGCGCTTCCAAAACGCCGAGGGCAAGCTCCAGCTGTTTTGCGCTGGGCTTGCCGCGCGCCATGTTCAGCGAAAGATTTTTGGCCTGATAGCCCTTATATTCTGCGGAAAGCTCATCGAAAACCTTCTGTAATTCTGCTTTGCTCAAGTTTGCGTACGCCACGAAAACATCTCCATAAATAAGATTTTGAATTGAAAAATAAGTATTCAATTCATTTTTACGCTCCAATAGCGCCTGAAACAATTCTTATTGTAATACAAATAAGCTAAAAATGCAAGCCTTATTTATAAATCTTGCATTTTTCCCGTTTTGCACGATTGTACGACGTGTTTTCCTGCTTTTCCGTTCATTCTGACAAGCGTATAACAAAGCAAAAACCGGCACAGCGAGCTGCACCGGCAAAAGACTTGCTTTTATGAAATTTAGAACTCCGCAGAGCCCGTTGTGCGCGGGAACGGCAGTACGTCGCGGATATTGGAGATGCCCGTAAGGTACATGACCATGCGCTCGAAGCCGAGACCGAAACCCGCATGCTTGTTGCCGCCGAAACGGCGAAGGTCGAGGTACCACCAGTAATCCTCCTCGTTAAGGCCGAGCTCGCGAATGCGGTTCAGAAGCACGTCGTAGCGCTCTTCTCTCTGGCTTGCGCCGCACAGCTCGCCGATGCCCGGCACGAGCAGATCGGTCGCCGCAACGGTCTTGTCATCGTCATTGAGGCGCATGTAGAATGCCTTGATCTCCTTCGGGTAATCGGTGACGAACACCGGCTTGCCGAACTCTTTTTCGGTGAGGTAGCGCTCGTGCTCGGTCTGGAGGTCGCAGCCCCAGGAGACCTTATATTCAAAGTTGTCGTTGTTCTTTTCAAGGAGCTTTACGGCATCCGTATAGGAAATGCGGACAAAATCGGAGTTTGCCACATGCTCCAGACGCTCTTTGAGGCCCTTATCGACAAACTGGTTGAAGAAGTCAATGTCCTGCGGGCAGCGCGCCATAACGTCTTTGATGATGTACTTGATCATGGCCTCCATGAGATCCATGTCGTCGTTGAGATCAGCAAACGCGATCTCCGGCTCGACCATCCAGAACTCTGCCGCGTGACGCTGCGTGTAGGAGCGCTCTGCGCGGAACGTGGGGCCGAACGTATAGACCTTACCGAACGCCATGGCCATGCACTCCGCCTCAAGCTGGCCGGAAACGGTGAGGGACGTCTGCTTGCCGAAGAAATCCTTGCTGTAATCGACCGTGCCGTCCTCGTTTTTCGGAACATTGTCGAGGTCGAGCGTTGTCAGCTGGAACATCTCGCCCGCGCCCTCGCAGTCACTGCCCGTGACAATCGGCGTATGCACGTAGGTGAAGCCGTTCTCGTTGAAGAACTTATGGATGGCGAACGCCGCAGCGGAACGCACGCGGAACGCCGCGTTAAAGAGGTTCGTTCTCGGGCGCAGGTGCGCAACCGTACGCAGGTATTCCACCGTGTGGCGCTTCTTCTGAAGCGGGTATTCCGGCGAGGACGCACCCTCAACGGTAATCTCCTCCGCCTGAATTTCAAAAGGCTGCTTCGCTTCCGGCGTGAGCAGCAGCGTACCGGTGACACGCAGCGCAGCGCCGACATTCTGGGAAGCGATCTCCTTGTAATTTTCGAGTTTTTCCGCCGTAAAGACGATCTGTACGCCCTTAAAGCAGCTGCCGTCATTCAGATCGATAAATCCGAGCGCTTTGGAGTCGCGGATTGATCTCGCCCAGCCACAGACCGTGACCTGCGTATCGCCAAAGGTCTCCGGCGATCCGTAGAGGGCCGCGATTTCTGTTCTTTTCATGATGACCACATTCCTTTCCGTGCGGCACTTAAACTGCACACGCAAAACCTACGCTTTGGCATGCGGCATTTCTCCGCAAATAATCACTTTTATTATCATACTACAAACGCTATCGGTTTAGCAAGGAAAATTTTGAATTTTCTCCCCGAAAACGCGATTTATGCGCGATCTTTCTTTAAAATCGCATAATTTGCGACGTCGCACAGTCCCCCATTGTTCTTTGCACCCTCGCGCATGATGCCCTCAAACTGCATGCCGCACTTTTTCATCACGCCGCCGGAGCGCGAGTTGTTCACATCATGGCGCGCCGCAATGCGGTTGAGGCCGACCTCGTCAAACAGGAAATTAATCACGGCACCGAGTGCTTCGCTCGTATAGCCCTTGTGCCACCAGTTTTGGCCGATGCAGTAGCCGATCTCTGCCGCTTTGATCTCATCATCCGTTTTTACCGCAGCGATGGTGCCGATAAGCGCGTTTTCATCCTTTACAACAATGCCCCACTGGTAATAGTTGAGCTCCTCATAGTGCGATGTCCACAGCGCGAGGATCTGCTTTGTTACCTCTACGCTGCTGTGCGTGGGCCATGTGAGGAACTTTGTGACCCCAGGGTCGGACGCCCAGTTGCGGTACATTGGCTCTGCGTCCGCAAGCGTTAAGCGGCGCAAAATGAGCCTTGGCGTTTCGAGTGTGACAGTCCCCTTGTGTTCCATTGTGTTTCCTCCTGATTTCTCCTGAAAATAAAACAGTGCAGACCGTTCATTCAGCCTGCACTGTTCATTGCGATTTATGCGGTTAGGTTCTTTCTAACTTTCAAAAAGCGTATGACAATGTAGGCCCGCAGCAAGTACCGTTACCCATGGCATTTGCGGACTGCATATTCATCATAACGCGAACAAAGCGGAACATTGTCATACCCCTTTCTTTCAAATTTGTTTTGACTATCCTACCACAGTTCTTTCGGTTTTGCAAGAGGAAAATTCTATTTTCCTGAAACTCTCCGGAAAATCAGCCCAAAGGCGCGTGTTTGAGCAATTTGCGGTCCTTTTCGCCGTAAAAGCGCACCGCGTTGATACGGCTGTTAATCTCATTGCGCAGCTCTGCGTTTTCGTAGGCGTATTCGCCCGTTATGGTGCTGACATCTGCACTCAGCAGCGCAAACATATTGCTTCTTGCGAGCGCGCCGTAGGTGATTTCCGTTTCTTTATCGCGCAGGCCGTTGTCGCTCTGCACGGCATCGCTGTAAAAGAGTTCGAGGTATTTAAAGACTTCCTCGGCGCACTTCGTATTCGGATTCACCGCCGCATAGGCCGTGACGAACGCCGTCACACCGCCCGCATCGTTTGGGACGGTCAGCGCGTAGGTGCCGTTTTTGTTCTGTGCGTAATAGGTAAAGCCATCTTCGTACCATGCGTCGCCGGTAAGTGAAATTTCGGCGTCTGCAACTTCATTTTCGGCAGTGGGCACGGAAAATTCCGATGCGGTTTCAAAATCCGCAAGCTGTGCGCCGTACCAGCTCGCCTGATGTGCCTGCAAAACACTCAAAACAGTATCGTCCTTGCAGGTTTTCAGCGCGTCAAAAGACGTATACTGCGCGTTCGGGTCCTGCATCTGCGCTTTATCGAGCAGATAGGTGTTCACGCGGTACAAAAGCGGCAGCACGACCTGCTCACCGTTTACCTTGCCGGCATTAAACACCGGCTGCACCTGTGCGCTCGGGTCAAGATAGAGGCTGCTTTTGATGTAGGTATCAAGCGGCAGAAATGCGCCGTCTGCCATACTCTGCTCCACATCCGGGAAAAGCGCGGACGTACAAGTCGAGTTCGGGGCGTGCGCCGCCAAAATAAACGCGTCGGGCCCGCCGCCAGCTTCGATCTCGGCACGAATTTCTTCTATCTTTGCTTCGCGCTCGGCTCCATTGCTCGGTAGCGCGACAAACTCCACCGGGCACTCGCCGTAGAGGTATTCGTAAATCTCCGTGATTGGATTATTCTTGAAGAAATTTTTGCTTTCCACTAAGATCGTCGGCTTTTTCTCCCCTGCCGTTTGTGCTTTCGGCGCGCTTTGAACGCCGCATAGCACCTGCATCAGCACCAAGATTGCCAAAACGACCACACATTTGCGTTTCATATCGTCCGCCTCCTTTTAAATCAGTACAGTAACTCAATAAAGCGCGCAAATACGTAAAAAGAGAACGACCGCAACCGTTCTCCCGATGTTAAAAGTATATGCGCGTTTACGGGAAACCGCTTTTGTTACAAAAAGAATAACATAAAAGCGCAAATTTTGTCAATATCGTTTTAGCCAAAACGGGGAGGCATTTTTATATGCAATAAACAAAAAAGGACAGAAAACTTGCACTCTCTGTCCCCTTCTATTCAAGATTGCGACTAAACCTATAAGCCGAGTTCTGTCTTGGACAACCATCTTTCTCGTCTGCACGTTGCCGTGCAGCTCAAGCCATCTCCTCGAAACCGCCGGGCCGACGTATATGTTTCTCCACGATGTTGCTCCGAATAGGGTTTACATGGCCGCGCAGTCTCCTGCGCGCCGGTGCGCTCTTACCGCACCTTTCCACCCTTACCTGCAATGCAGGCGGTATATCTCTGTTGCACTTTCCCTGGGGTCGCCCCCGGCGGCCGTTAGCCGTTATTCTCGCCCTGTGGAGCTCGGACTTTCCTCAGATGCGGCCTTTCGGCGTACACCCGCAGCTGTCCGGCTTACTCGCAAAATTTGTGAAATGATTGGATTTTAATACTGATTTTCGGAAAGCAAGCGATTCTTCTCGTCCCACAGCTTCTGGGAAAGGTCCACATAGTAGCTGTGCGGGTTTTCAAATCGCGTTACTTCTTCCCACAGCGTATCGACCTGCGCGAGGCAATGCGCGCGGATGGCGCTTAAGGCACGCGGCTGATACAGGCACTCGCCGTTTTTAAACAGCTGGGTGCGCAGGCGCACGGCGCGGAAATTCTCCACGGTCTTGCGCTTCCACGTGTGATTCGGGTCGAAGATCGTATACGGCTTCTCGTCATCGATGACCTCGTCGTTCAGCGTGATGACATCCGCAATGGCCTTGTCGGTCTCGCGGTCGAAAATACGCCAAACCTCCTTGAAGCACGGTGTGGTGATTTTTGCTACGTTTTCGCTGATCTTGATCTTCGGAACGATGGTGCCGTCCGGTTTTTCAACGGCCGCCAGCTTATAAACGCCGCCGAACACCGGCTCGCTGGAAGACGTAATGAGACGCTCGCCTACGCCGAAGGAATCGACCTTTGCGCCCTGCATAAGCATATCGCGGATGATGTACTCATCAAGGGAATTGGATGCGCAGATCTTGCAGTCTTCAAAGCCGGCGTCATCGAGCATCTTTCTCGCTTTTCTGGAAAGATACGTGATGTCGCCGCTGTCGATGCGGATGCCGGCCGGGCGGAAGCCCTGCGGCACGAGTACTTCGTTAAAGACGCGGATGGCGTTCGGCACACCGGATTTCAATACGTTGTATGTATCGACGAGCAGCGTGCAGTTGTGCGGATATTCCTCGGCATACGCCTTAAATGCTTCGTATTCGCTGTCAAAAAGCTGTACCCAGCTGTGCGCCATGGTGCCGAGCGCCGGAACGCCGAAACGGCGGTCGCTGATGGTGCAGGCAGTGCCGACGCAGCCGCCGATATATGCGGCACGCGCGCCATAAATGGCGCCGTCAAAGCCCTGTGCACGGCGGGAGCCGAACTCCATGACCGCTCTGCCGTCCGCAGCGCGCACGATGCGGTTTGTCTTCGTTGCGATGAGGCTCTGGTGGTTGATGGACAGCAAAACCATGGTCTCCACAAACTGTGCCTGAATGACCGGGCCGCGCACGGTGACGATCGGCTCACCCGGGAAGATCGGCGTGCCCTCCGGCACAGCCCAAACATCGCAGGTAAACTTGAAATTCTTCAGATAATCGAGGAACTCTTCGCGAAAAATGTGCTTGGAGCGCAGGTAATCGATATCCTCCTGCGTGAAAGAAAGCTCACTCAAGTAATTGACGAGCTGCTCCACGCCTGCCATAATGGCAAATCCGCCGCCGTCCGGCACTTTGCGGAAAAACATATCAAAGTAGCCGATGGTATCCTTAAAACCATTGGTAAAATAGCCGTTTGCCATAGTGATCTCATAGAAATCCGTCAGCATGGTCAGGTTAATATGATCGTTAGAGAGATTCTGTGCCATAATTCAGCCACCGCTTTCTGAAACGAAAGCATTCCTTTCTCCGGGAGTGAGGTGTGTCCTCATACGCTTTATTTTTTACCACACACGGCCAAAAGCAGCGCTTTAAGCCGATTTATATTATTATACCGCAATTTTTTAAAAAGTACAATGAAAACTCACGGCAAACCGAAAAAATCTGCATCTGCACGGAAAACGGCACGCCTTTGCAGAATGTTTTGTTAAAAGTTCAGCACCGCGCGCGGTTTACGCTTTTACGATGACCTTGATGGCCTCGGCGCTCATCTGCATGGCAATGGCTTCCGGCAGCTCATCGAGCGTGAACGTGTGCGTGATGATCGGCGCGATCTGAATGCGGCCGGAGTTGATGAGCTCTACGGCGCGCAGGTGCGTATCCGGGTTGACGAACGTGCCCTTGATGGTGAGCTCTTTCTGGTAGACGTCGAAAAGCGGCACTTCGTAGGTCGCTTCCACCTTCGGCACGCTGAAGAGCAGGATCGTCGCGCCGCGTCTTGCAAACTTGAAGGCGCTTTCCACAGCGGCGTGGTTCCCCGCGCACTCAATGATGACGTCTGCGCCGTCGCCGCCGACGAACGCGAGGAATTTTTCGTAATAGCCGTCTTCGAGCGGGTTAATGCACAGATCCGCGCCGAGCTCCTTTGCAACCTTGCGGCGCGCTTCGTTCGGCTCGCTCAAAACGACCTTAGCCGCACCGGCAAGACGCGCAAGCTGCACAAGCAGCAGGCCGATGGCACCGCCGCCGACCACGCATACGATGTCGCCCACCTTGATCTCCGCGCGGTCGATGCCGTGCAGGCAGCAAGCAAGCGGCTCGCTCATCGCGCCGTATTCTAACGGTACATTCGGATCCAGCAGCAAAGCCTGTGCGGCGGGCACGATGCTGTATTCTTCAAAGCCGCCGTTCATCGTGACGCCGACAGCCTCCATGTGGCGGCACATCTGCTTTTTGCCGTTGCGGCAGTATTCGCACTCGCCGCAGTAGATGTTCGGGTCGATGGTGACGTGGTCGCCAATCTTGAGGCCCTTGACACCCTCGCCCACTTCTGTGACGACGCCGGAATACTCATGGCCGAGCACGACAGGCGGGTTGACCGCTGCGCTGCCCTTTTCACCGTGGTAAATGTGCACATCCGTGCCGCACACGCCGCAGGCGTAGTTCTTGACAACGACTGTGCCGGGCTTTGCCTTCGGGATGGGGCACTCGCGCACCTCGAACATCTCGTGGCCCATAAAATACGTTGCTTTCATGGTAAAACTCCTCTCGTTTTTTCAAAATAGAACAAAATCCGGCCTGCAAGCACAGCAGACCGGATCTCATTTCGGTTAATTATTCGGCTTCCGGTCCGACATCGGTCACGGAGATGGCGTCGAGGATTGTCTTCTCCATCGCCTGCTTGCCGTACTTATCGACATCTGCCTTGTTCTTTTCGCCGTGGGTCAGACAGCCTGCGCCGCCGATGCAGCCGCCGGTGCACGCCATACCCTCAATGAAGTTGTTCGGCAGAACATTCTTGGAGGCACGCAGCAGAGCCGCCTTGCAGGCTTCGATGCCGTCGCATGCGATGGCGTTGAGCTTGAAGTCTTCGTTGTTCTGCTCCTTGAGCGCTTCCACAACCGCGTCGGACAGACCGCCGCTGCGCGCAAAGATGCGGCCGTAGTAGGAGGCGTTGTCGAGCACGCCTTCTTCGAGCGTGGTGAGGTCGATGTTGCGGCTGTCAAACAGTGCCTGCAGCTCCTCAAACGTCAGCGTGCAGTCAATGTACCGGCTTGCCGGCTCGCCTTCCTTGAACTCCATCTTCTTCGCGGTGCACGGCCCGATGAAAACGACCTTTGCGCCCGGAGTGGTCTCCTTGATGTAGCGGCTGATCTCAGCTGCCGGAGACAGGTTGTGCGAGATTTTATCAACCATGGTCGGGAAGTTCTTCTTGATGTAGGAAACAAATGCCGGGCAGCAGGAGCTTGTAAGGAAGCCCTTTTCCGCAAGCTCTGCCGCTTCCTTATACGCAACCATATCTGCGCCGAGCGCCGCTTCGATGACATGATAGAAGCCGAGACGCTGGATGCCGGTGATGACCTGGCCGAGCTTTGCATAGCTGAACTGGCTGGAGATAGACGGTGCTACGACCGCGTAAACCTTGTAGTCCTGATTCTCGTGGCTGCCCTTGATAAGGTTGACAGCATCGAGAATGAAGGACTTATCGACGATTGCGCCGAACGGGCACTGGTAAACACAGGCGCCGCAGGAGATGCACTTTTCGTTATCAATATGCGCTGCGCGATGCTCCTCGCTGCTCATGCTGATGGCCTTAATCTTGCAGGCCTTTTCGCACGGACGCTTCTGGTTGATGATGGCGCTGTACGGGCATACCTTTGCGCACTGGCCGCACTCTACGCATTTTGACTTATCGATGTGCGCCTTCTGCTGCTCATCAAACGTGATGGCGCCGCGGCGGCATACGTCCTCGCAGCGGTGTGCAAGACAACCGCGGCAGGACTCTGTGACGACATGGCCGCTGACCGGGCATTCGTCGCAGGCAATCTCGATGACTTCGATGACGTTCGGGTTTTTCTTGTCGCCGCCCATAGCGAGCTTGATGCGCTCCTCAACGATGGCGCGCTCTTTGTAGATGCAGCAGCGCATCGTCGGTTTTTCTTTGACGATCAGCTTCGGAATCTCATAGTATGCGGCGTCGAGGTTATCCTCAAAAGCGTAACGTGCGACCTCGCGCAGGACCTTATACTTCAAATACTGGATTTTCGTATCAAACTTTCTCATTCTTCACATCAAACCTTTCTTGCTTTGGACAGAGATTTCCTTTTCTATATTTTTCAAATCTTCCTTAGAGTGCCGAGACACTCTATACACAGAAGCTATTCTGCGTTTAGAAGTAGGATACCTTAACTTTTTTGCCCATCTTCTCGAGCGAGGTGCAGAGATTTTCGACCAACTGCATCTTGATGTTGAAGTTAATGGGCAGATTTGGGTTCTGGTGCGCCGGGTTTACCGCACGACCGACAAAGAAGTTGATATCGGTCGCTTCTTCAAACAGCATGCGGGCGATCATGGACGCGCCGTCGCGCTTATAGCCCCACTGGCTGTACTTGCGGTTTTCCTCAAGGTAATCCTTCGCGTACTCGACGACCTTGCTCATGGTGATGACGCCTTCGGTGACAAGGTCGAGTCCTTCGACCTTCGCCGTGGGCGGAATCTCGGAATCGAGGTAATCGAGCTGTGCGATGATGGGCTTTTTGAGGTATTCCGCCGCAAGCGTAGACGTGGTACCGCCGCAGACAATCCGCTTGCCGGGTGCCGAGAAGAACGCCTCGTGCATTTTCGCGAGATCTTCGGGTTTAGACGGCGGTCCGATCATCAGGTTCACGCAGCAGCGCTCGCGCACTTTGACGCAGACCGCGGTGGTATCATCGCCCGGCTGGCCGCCGTAAAGCTTGTTGCACTCATCGAGCAGCAGCGCATTGAGCGTTTTTGCCGTGAAGCTTTCGTCGTACATCATCTCCATATAGTCGATGATGTCCTTGCGCTCCCAGCCGAAATTCAGCGACATGCCGATGCCGGCATGAATGGCGCCGTCGCTGAACGCGATGAACGTGTCATCCTTCTGAATCGGGATGCGGGTCTTATAGATTGTTTTGCCGCCGATCTCGACGGCTTCGCGCGGATATTCCCAGTTTTTGCCGTTGCGCAGCAGAACCACGAACGGGTTATCATACTGAATGATCTCCGCTTCTTCATTTTCTATGATTCGGATGATGGTGAACGTGGAATACGCCACGCCGCGCACCGCGCAGATGGGCAGTGTAGACGCAATGGTCTCCACGCAGTCTTCGACATGCAGCCCCTCCGCCATCATGGTAGAGATGATCTTTGCGGTCAGCGTGGAAAGAATATTTGCCTTAACACCGCTGCCCATGCCGTCTGCCAGCACAACCACCGTGGAATTTTCTCCCTGCGGAACGATGTCAACGTGATCGCCGCAAAGCTGTTCACCTTTTTTGTTGAGGCTCATCCAGCCAATATCAGTACAGAGATTATTCATCTTGCAGCGATTCCTTTAACTTGGTGAGCGCGATTTTCGTTTCTGCCGTGGTCTCGCCGAGCAGCGATGCGATCTCCTGTACGACGCGCATCTGCTTTTCGATCACACGGTTGGTGACTTCAATCGTCTGCTGCCCCATTTTTTCTTTTTTCAGGTGTTCGTTCATTTCATCCGTCACATCACGCATGATGCACATGATAATGTGATAGTTGCGGTCGTAGAGCACGGTCTGATCGACATACTTGCCGTATTCCGCAAGGTACACACGCTCGTCGCGCACGCCGCGGCCGGACTGCATGACGTCGATGAAGACGCGCGGGTCCAGAATGCGGATGACCTGCTTGCCGAGCACCTCGGATGTATGCTTCACGTTCACGATCTTACGCGCGGCAGCGTTGATCTGCTGGATTTCCAGCGATTCGTTCAGCACCAAAATGCCGTTCGGCGTGTTGTTGATGATGGTATCGGAGAACGACTGCGCTTTGCCGAGCAGATACGGCAGGCACATGGAAATCTCCGCCTTGCCCTGATAAACAGCGATGGCCTTTTCGCGGCAGGTATTATAGCCGCAGGCACCGCAGTTCAATTCCTGCTCCGGGCGAGTCTTGCCCATCTTTTTGAGGATAGCCTCAATCTCGATGTTGCCCGGCATGAGGTGATACAGGCTGATATAATCAAAATCGTGCTTGAGCTCTTCGGAAGCCGGCTGCGGCACCACAAAGTCCTTTTTGCCGGCATACTTATTGACCGCGATAAAATCCTGCACAGGCTGACGCTGACCCTGATCCATAGCCGGGCCGTTGATGCAGCTGCCGAAGCAGGCGCTCATCTCGACAAAGCAGTTCTCCATTTTGCCGCTCTTGATGTCTTCAAGCGCGTTGATGCAGTTTTCCACGCCGTCGATCGCCATGTATGTATACTCGGGGTCATCGCACACCATGGTGCGCAGAATGCCTCCGGTCGTCGGGAACAGGCGCGCACGGCTTTCTTCCGTGTGATCCTCGCCTGCTTCCACGGTGATGCCCTCTTTTTCAAACCAAGCGGAAAGCTCCTCGAACGTGAGCACACAGTCCACATACGGGCTTTCGTCGGCCTCTGCCTTTTTGGAGATGCACGGCCCGATGAAAACGGTCTTCAGTTCCGGGTCTTCCTCCTTCAGCATCTTACAGTGCGCCTGCATCGGCGACAAAACATGTGCAAGGTACGGCAGAGCCTCCGGGTAATACTTCTGCACAAGCGTATTGACAGAGTGGCAGCATGTGGAAATGATGACGCTCTGCCGACGCTCTTTAATGATCTTTTCGTATTCGGTCTTGACGACGGACGCACCTACGGCGGTCTCCTCTACCCGGTCAAAGCCAAGCTTTTTGAGCGCCGCACGCATCGTTTCGATGGTAGCGCCCGGGTAATTTGCTACAAAGGATGGCGCAAGGCTGACTGCCACGGGACATTCACCCTTGACGAACATCTCCGCAATCGGTACGTCATTTCGGATTTCTTTTGCGTTCTGCGGACATACGACAAAGCACTGACCGCAGAGAATGCACTCGTCTTTTACGATATGCGCCTGACTGGACTGAAAACGAATGGACTTGACAGGGCAATGACGGATGCACTTATAACAGTTCTGACAGTTAGACTTTTTGAGCTTCAGGTAGTCTGGCATACCCTATTATCCTCTCTTTAACTTATCCTCTTTTAGCGTTCGCTTTCGCTACGAACTTTTCATCCTTGACGATGAATCTTTCATGGGTACCGCTGCCGATGGGGCCGACCTCGTCAAACGCCTTGACCGTGAACACCAAACGGCGGTTGTCCACTTCGGTAAGTTCGCACTCTGCCGTAACATGCATGCTAAGCGGCGTTGCGGACGTGTGCTGCACATTCATCAGCGTACCCACAGTGCCCATGCCCGGCTCTAATTCCGGCGCAACGCACTTCCAAGCCGCCTCTTCCATCAGCGCGACCATAGCGGGCGTTGCAAAAACGTCCAGCGTGCCGCTTCCCATGGCTTTGGCTGTGTTCTTCTCTGTAACAACGGTCTCGGCTTTGCCTTTCATTCCGGCTGTCAACAACTTAATCACCCTTACTTCCTATTTTCTGCTGCGTTTTGCCGCACACAGTAGCTTACGCACGGAGAGCCGATGCAAAAAAGCTCTTGCACCGGCTAAATTTTTGTTTCTTATGCTTACTGAACCTTTGCGAGAATCTCTTTCTGGAAGAATTCCTCGGCGGTGTCGGGAGATACGGAATGCTTCTCGCCGTCTACGGTGACGTTGACGCCGTTTACGCAGTCACCCATGCAGAAAGTGCCACCGAGTTCTACCTTATCTTCGAGGTGGTTTTCCTTTACGAGCGCCTGAAGCTTTTCCACGACCTGGCGGGAACCTTTCAGATGACATGAGCTGCCGATGCAGATGATAACTTTCATTCTAATCAAACTCCGTTTCTTAGTTTTTGGTTTTTACTTATTTGCTTATATAATGGCATAGAAAAGGGATCTTCCTTTTCTGCCAAGCTAACTTAGGTATTGGCGTCAAATTTCTCCTTGAGCTGCTTAGATAAGAGCGCAAGCGACGCGGCGAGGTTTTCGTTATGTACCAATATGCCCTCCGGCACATCGAGATGCACGGGCGCGAAATTCCAGATAGCCAAAATTCCGCTTTCAATGAGCAAGTTGCAGATGGCCTGCGCATTTTCTGCCGGGACCGCGATGATGCCGATGCGCACGCGCATGCGCTCACACAGATCCATCAGCTTATCCATTGTCAGAATGCGTTTGCCGCCGTAATCTTCCTCACATACCTCTTCATCGATATCGAACGCGGCCACAATGTTCATGCCGCAGTCTTTAAAGCCGCCATACGTCAAAAGCGCCTTGCCGAGCTTGCCCGCGCCGACGATGATGGCGTCATCAACATCATTGTAGCCTAAGAATTCCTCAAGCTCTGCGATGAGCGCCTCTGTGTTGTAACCAACCTTCGGCTTGCCGGCCGAACTGACCGCTGCAAGGTCTTTGCGCACAACGACATGGTTGAGGCGCAACGCCTCTGCGATGGTCGTGGCGGAAATGTGTTCCGGCGTGTTTTCGCCGAGCTGCTTCATATAATTCAGGTAAAGCGGTAACCTGAGCAGCGTTTGTTTTGAAATGCTGCGATTCACCATGACGCAGCCAACCCCCATCCAAACAGAAAATCAAAATAAACCAAACATCTAATACTTTAACACAAGAAACGACCAAAGGGAATACCCATTTTCAAATATCGATATAATTTCATCGATATAAAAGCAAAAAAGCCCCAACGACACGTTAAAAAACAGACAAACTAAATCAAATACAAACTTCGGCGGATTTCTACTCCGCATGCGGCGTGCCGAACTTTGCGCTCAATAAATCGCGCTCCTCATACAACTTTTCGATGAACTGTTTATCGACCGCCGTATATTTATATTCCTTTTTGGACGTCAAAATATCTCTGTACACGCGGTGTTTGTTGCCGCGGCACGGTTTTAACACAAGCTCGTAGCGTTCAAGCTGTTCCACATCCGTCGGCGAGACCCACATATATGTGTGCGGCACCGTCGCCAAAAGGTCGAGCTGACTGCCGCGGCTGTAAACATACACGCGTTTGGTGACGTTTTCGTCCATCTCTGCCTTTTTGATGTCGGACATCGGCAGCGACGGCACGAACGGATCGCCGTGGCAAATTTCGATATAGCCGGAAAGGTCTTCGATATCCACAACATCCTTTTGCGAGAGCGAGTCGTTTTTAGAGATGAGAAGCTGATACTCGAATTCCCAGATGTTCTCCGACTTCATGCCCTTATCGCGCAGCATGTTCGTAAAAAAGCTCTCAAAGATCGTCTGATACCGCACGATGGCAAGGCCGTAGTTTTCTTGTACCACGTTGCGAATGGCACGCATAGCGTTCGTTTCTTTGAAACTAAACTCGATTTCCTTTGACATATCCGCCTCACGGACAAACTTGGAAAACGCATCCGCAATATAGCTGGCGCGCGGCACCGAGATGCTGAACTTCAGCTTATTATTCTTTTCAGGCTTATAAAGCAACTCCATTTCTTCGATCTGTGCCAGAATACTCTTGGCGTAGCCGAGAAACTCCTCTCCCTGCGGTGTGGGCACAATGCCCTTTGAGGTGCGCTTAAAGATCTTGACGCCGAGCGTCTCCTCAAGCTCCTTAATCCCGCGGCTGAGGTTCGGCTGCCCCATAAAAAGGTTTTCGGCAGCCTTAGTGATGGATGCGGTCTTCTCTACTTCCACCGCATATTTCAGATGTGCGATGTTCATTGCGTTCTCCTACGGACATATTTGAAAGGGCATAACACTATTTCGATTATATTATAACATATCCCGCTCTCTTGTCAAATACTTGTGCACAAAAACAGCGTAAAATCCGAAAAAATCGGCGGCTAAACCGCATTTTCGTCCGAAAGCAGGGGTGCAATGCGCTTTTCGGCTTCGAGTACTGCGCGGGTAATCTGCTCCGTCATCTCGGCGCGTATGGTACACACCGCTGCAAGGGTATCGGCATCCGGACGGTTTTGCCGTGCGATAACAGCTTCTAAAAGCTCATCTAAGAACGCGTCCACCTCGGCGGCATCGTAGGTGTTGCCGCGCTTAACTGTAAAGCGAACAGCCTTTATATATTCAGGTGTCAGCTCCATTTTCGGCCTCCTCCCCCGGCTTTCTGCCGTACTTTGGCTGATATAGTTTTTTCGGCAGAACGCGCGAGAATGCATAGAAAAGCGCCGCGCCCCCTGCAAATATAGGCAGCAGAACGGGCCAATCATCCGCGACGAAACCCATATGCGGCAGGCAGAATGCGCTCACTTTGCCCTCTAAATATTCATACGGCACCTCGGCATAGGCTTTGAATTCCCCCGCCGTATGCCAAACGCGGGCTTCAGGATCGTTTTCGGTCAGCGTCAGCAGCAATAGACCGCGTTCGGTTTGAATCGCCGCGCAGTCACCCGGGAAATAATCTTCGGCAGGCATATATGCGTAATACGCAAGCGAATTTACGGGATAACCTGTACAGCCATTTTGCTTTACAGCAAATACGCACCGTCCGAACAGAATCGGCGAAAGCAAAAGCAGAATGCAAATTGTCGCAAGTGCACTGACAAGCGATATAGCTTTACATATTTTGATTGTAAGGCTATTTATCTTTACAGGCTTAACTTTCATGATTCATGCGGCCGACCGAGCATCTCCTCGGCCATTTTGAGTTTTAACGGCGTGATGTCATCGCCGCCGATAATACGGGCAATCTCGCGGACGCGCGCGTCTTTCGTCAGCGTGTGCACCGCCGTGTACGTTTTGTTGTTCTCCTGCTTTTTGACGATAAACAGGTGGTTATCCGCCATGGCGGCGATCTGCGCCAGGTGCGTGACGCAGATGACCTGCGCGTTTTTGGAGACGCAGCGCAGCTTGATGCCGACCTTATTCGCCGCTTCGCCGCTGATGCCGGTGTCAATCTCATCGAAAATCTGCGTTTCGGCCGCGCCGGAATCCTCAGACAGCACGGTGTTGATGGCGAGCATAATACGCGAAAGCTCGCCGCCGGACGCGATCTTCGACATAGGCTTCGGATCCTCACCTGCGTTTGCGGAGACGAGGAACTGGATGCGGTCGCAGCCGAAGGCTGTCAACGGTGTGCGCTCCTGCTCCACGGTGAAGACGACGCCGGGCATGTTGAGCTCTGAAAGCTCCTGCCGCACGCGGCGCGAAAAACTCTCGCACGCGGCGCGGCGCTTCGCGGATAGCTGCTTTGCAAGCGTCACCGCTTCTTTTTTCTTCTGCTCATACTGCTGCAAAAGCAGTTCTTTTTTTTCATCGGAAAATTCGATGTCCGAAAGCTCCGCACGGGCACGGTCGAGGAACGAAAGCATTTCTTCCTCCGTTTCGCCGTATTTGAGGCTCAAGCGGTAGATAATTTCCAGACGGCTTTCAATCTCATCAAGCTCGTTTGCGTCGAACATGGCGTTATCGAGGTAATCGGAGATTTCCGCCGCGGCATCTGTCAGTGCGTATTCGGCGTCGCGGACATGCTCGGCGACGTTTGAAAGCGACGGTGCATAGCGCGCCGCCTGCTCGAGCGACTCCGCCGCAACGGATACGGCCGTGATGGCGCCGCCATTGTCCTCATCGCCCTGCAAAAGCGTGACAGCTTCGCCCACACCGCGCACGATACGCTCACTGTTGCGGATCTCATCGCGGCGCTCGGTCAGCTCTGCCTGTTCGCCGACGCGCAGCTGTGCAGCTTCTAATTCTTCGATCTGATAGCGCAAAATATCCATGCGGCGGGACTTCTGCCCCTCGTCGGATTCGAGCGCATCGAGCTCGCCTTTGATGCGGCGCAGCGCCGTATACGCTGCGCGGTACTCCGCAAGCAGACCGTATGCGCCCGCAAAGCTGTCGATATACGTGCCGTGCACTTCCGGTGAAAGCAACTTGTAGCTTTCATGCTGACCAAGAATATCGATGAGCGTGCCGCCGACGGCGCGCAGCATGGAAACGGTCGCCGGGATGTTGTTGAGCTTGCAGGAGGAGCGCCCGTGCGGGCGAATCTCGCGGCGAATAAGCAAACTGCCATCGTCTTCAAGCGGAATATCCAGCTCACGCAAAACCTGCTGCGTCTGCGGAGAAACATCCGTAAAAAGTGCCGAAACACTCGCCTGCTCCGCACCTGTGCGCACAAGCTCCTTCGAGGTGCGCTCACCGAGCACGGCGTAGATCGCGTCGATGATGATGGATTTGCCCGCGCCGGTCTCGCCGGTCAAAACGGTGAAGCCCGGTTCAAAATCGATAGACGCCTGCTCGATGACGGCGATATTCTGAATGTAAAGCTGCGTCAGCATATCAGACCCCGCCAATCAGCTTTCTGAGCTCGTTCTGCTTTTCCTCCGCAATCTCATCCGTTTTGCAGATGATGAGAATGGTGTCTTCACCGGCCAACGTGCCGATGAAATCCGGGAAATGCAGCGTATCCATAGAGGCGCAGACCGCCTGCGCCATGCCGGTCATGCACTTGACAACGATCATGTTGCCGGCCGCCTCCACGCTCATAACAGAATCGCCGAACAGCGAATAGAACTTGGAGGAAATGTCGCGGGCATTGTCGCGCCCGGTGGAATATTTATACTTTCCGTTCGGGGAAAGACTCTTTACGAGCCGAAGCTCTTTGATATCGCGGGAAACGGTTGCCTGGGTCACGTCGAAGCCACAAGCGCGCAGATTGCGCAGGAGCTCCTCCTGCGTGTCGATATCCTGTGCTTTGATGAGCTCCAGAATTTTGGCGTGGCGTCTTGTTTTCATGCTTTCTGCCTTCCTTCCTGCCTTTTAATTTCTGCTTTGCATAAATTTGCTGTCTACAATATCGTAAAAATTGCGGTCGTCGGTCTGAATAAGCTCAGTGTAATAGGTCGAGCGGCTGACGGAAACCGTGTCCGTCTTATGAATGCGTATGGGTGCGCCACCGTCTATGGTGAGATACACCTCGCCGGAATAATCGCTGTCCGTGCTGACCGTGATGGTCTTATCTGCGCAGAACAGCGTGCTGCGGTTAAAGAGCGCATGCGGGCAGATGGGCGTGAAGATTATGCATTCCGATTCCGGGTCTACCACCGGGCCGCCCGCCGAGAGCGAGTACGCCGTGGAGCCCGCCGGTGTAGCCAAAATGAGGCCGTCCGCGCGGAATTTATAAAGCTTGGAACCGTCGACGGAAAAGCCGAAATCGTAAATTCTGGACTGTGCACCGGAGACGACCGCGTCGTTTAAAGCGCGGTAGGTTGTATCCCCCTTCACGCTGTGCACGGTAACGGAAAGCATCATCAGGCGGCGCACACGGTAATCGCCCGTAAAGAGCGCCTTTAATTTGTGCAGCTCTTCCTTCTCCACACCTGCCAAAAAGCCCAGCCGCCCAAGGTTCACTCCAAGGATGGGCTTACCTGCAACGGACGCGTGCTTTGCCGTGTGGATGATGGTGCCGTCGCCGCCGACCGCAACGATAAGGTCGCAGCTTTCCGCCAGTGCGGCGTGATTTTTGCAGAACGTGACGTGTTCATACTGCCCGCGGTGCTTTTCGTGCATGAGTGTTTCCGCACCGTTTTCCTGCAAAACCGCCAGAATTTCCCGGGTGTATGTGTCCGCATCGCGTTTATCCAGATTTGGAATCACCGCAATTTTCATAAGCCTCAGTCCTTTTTGTCCAGCGCCGCGTGAGATGCTTCCACGATCTCATGCGGCGTGCTTTCTGCCGTATTCACCGGCGCGTCGCTTTTTTGGAGGAACACAAGATACTCGATGTTGCCCTCCGGTCCTTTGACCGGCGAGAACGTAAGTCCCTGTACGGAATATCCGTTTTCCACTGCAAAATCGCAGATCATCTGCACCACTTCCTCGTGCACGGCTTTGTCGCGCACAACGCCCTTTTTGCCCACTTTTTCCCTGCCGGCTTCAAACTGCGGCTTAATAAGGCACACGGCTTTGCCGCCGTCCTTTAAAAGCGGACGCACGGCGGGCAAAATAATTTTGAGCGAGATGAACGACACGTCTACGGAGAAGAAGTCAATCTCCTCCGGAATTTGCTCGCGTGTGAGATAGCGGGCGTTCGTACGCTCCAGATTCACCACGCGTGGGTCGGTGCGCAGCTGCCAGGCGAGCTGCCCGTAGCCGACGTCTACGCTGTATACTTTGGAGGCGCCGTTTTGCAGCATGCAGTCCGTAAAGCCGCCCGTAGATGCGCCGATGTCCATACATACGGTGTTTTCGAGCTTGATCGGAAATAGCTGCATAGCTTTTTCAAGCTTTAAGCCGCCGCGGCTGACGTAGCGCAGCGTGTTGCCGCGCACCTCTAAGACTGCGTCTTCGCGCACGGTGTCACCGGGCTTATCGAATTTCTGGTTATTCGCGTAAACACAGCCCGCCATGATGAGCGTGCGCGCTTTTTCGCGGCTGGGCGCAAGCCCTTTTTCGTAAAGCAGGACGTCTATCCTTTTTTTCATATAGAAACTGCCTTTCCATCTTTCTTTTCTGCGGTTTGCAGCGCCGTGTGTACGGCGTTCACCATGCCCACTACGTCAAGACCGAGCTTATGCAGGGCGCGGAACATAGGCGCGTGCTTGATAAATCCGTTTTCAATAGCGTGCACTTCGTAGTGCCCTCTGAAATTGCGATCCAACAGCATGGCACCGAATTCCTCCGCGATGCCGCCTTGGCGGACGCCCTCTTCAAAGAACAGCACCGTGGGACACCTTAAGACCGCTTCCACCGCTTTCGGATCGATCGGCACGATGCGATTGAGCTTCACGATGCGGCACTTTATGCCCTCTTTTTCGAGCGTTTCCGCCGCTTCGCACGCAAACGAGAACATACGGCCGTAGGTCACAAGCGTGACAGAAGTATCTTCCGTGCCGAACACATAAAACGGCTTGCCGGAAAGCGTGTAGTTTTCCGGGCGATACAGCTCTTTGCCGCGCGGGTAGCGAATAGCATAAAGGTGGTTTTCTCCCTTAATACAGTCATCAAGATTGTCCGAAAGCTCATCGTAATACGTCGGCGCGTACACATGAATGTCCGGCACGGTGCGCAGGAACGCGGCATCGAACACGCCTTGATGCGTCTGGCCGTCTTCGCCGACCACGCCGGCTCTGTCCACGGCCAGAATAATTTTGAGATGCTGCAAGGCGCCGTCGTGGATGAGCTGGTCGTACGCGCGCTGTAAAAACGTGGAATACACCGCAAAAACCGGAATCATGCCGCCGCGCGCCAGACCGGCGCAGAACGTGACGGCGTGTTCCTCCGCAATGCCGACATCAAAGAAACGGCTGCGGTATTTTTCGCGGAAATCCGTCAGACCGGTGCCGGATTCCATCGCCGCCGTAACGGCGCACAGCTTCTCATTTACACCGGCTATCGTGCACATCGTCTCGCCGAACGCATGCGAAAAGCCCTTGGCAATGGCTTCGTCCGCACCCTTTTCGCGGTCAAACGCCGCAAGGCCGTGGTAAACGCTCGGAGCGTTCTCCGCGTATTTATATCCGCGTCCTTTATAGGTGCGGATGTGGATGAGCACCGGCTTATCCATATCGCGCGCCATCGTCAAAACCGACGTCAAGGTGCGCAGGTCGTGTCCGTCGAACGGGCCGTAATAATTAAAGCCAAGATCCTGAAAGATCGTGGTGTTGAAAATATTCTTTTTGATTTGGTTTTTCACGCGGCGCACTTCGGCAGCCATGTGCTCGCCCACCTTCGGCACGCGGCACAGTGCGGCTTCGACGCTGTCTTTTGCGTTCAAATACCCCGGCTTTGCGCGCACATAGGAAAGATAACGCGCAATGGAGCCCACGTTGCGGGAAATGGACATGGCGTTGTCATTCAAAATGACGATCATATTGCGATTGATGCGGCCCGCATTGTTGAGGCCCTCATACGCAAGGCCGCCGGTCAACGCGCCGTCGCCGATGACGGCGATGACATGGCCGGGGTCACCCGCAAGTGCCTTTGCAACGGAAAGGCCGAGCGCCGAAGAAATGGACGCGCTGCTGTGCCCCGTTGTAAACGGGTCGCAGTCGCTTTCTTCTCTCGACGGAAAGCCCGAAAGCCCGTCCTCGCGGCGCAGCGTGGAAAACGCTTCTTCTCTGCCGGTTAAAAGCTTGTGCGCGTAGGACTGGTGCCCCACGTCCCACACGATGCAATCCTCCGGCAAGGTGAACACACGGTGCAGCGCCACAGTGAGCTCCACCACGCCCAAATTGGAGGCGAGATGGCCGCCGTTGTCCGCCACCGTGCTGATGATCTCTTCCCTGATCTCATCGCAAAGCTTCGGCAGCTCGTTTGCCGCAAGCTTTTTCACATCGTTTGGGGCCTTGATTTTACTGAGCAATCTGCTCATACTTACACCAGCCCGTTCTGTATTTTTGCTGCCGTTACGGCGTTTTTCATCAGCATTGTGATGGTCATGGGGCCTACGCCGCCGGGCACCGGCGTAAGGTAGCCGGCGACCGCCTCGGCGCTTTCGTAATCGACATCGCCGCACAGCTTGCCGTTTCCATCGCGGTTCATACCGACATCAATCACCACGGCACCGGGCTTTACCATATCGCCGGTGACAAATTTCGCCTTGCCGACCGCGACAACGAGAATATCCGCCGTTTTGCAGATCTCTTTCAAATTTTTCGTGTGACTGTGGCAGATCGTCACCGTGCCGTTTTCATGCAGAAGCAGCATAGCCATCGGCTTGCCGACGATGTTGCTGCGGCCGATGACGACGCAGTTTTTGCCGTCGATTGTGACGCCGGTAGAGCGGATGAGCTCGATGATGCCCGCGGGCGTACACGGCAAAAACGCGAAATCGCCGATCATGATACGGCCGACATTTTCGGCGTGGAACGCGTCCACGTCCTTTTTCGGATCGATATGCTCCACGATGAGCGCTTCGTTCAAGTGCTTCGGCAGCGGAGACTGCACCAAAATGCCGTTGATCTTCGGGTCTGCGTTCAGCTTTTCGATAAGCGCCAAAAGCTCCTCCTGCGTGGTGTTTTCCGGCAAGACGTGTTCCTCGGAGTAAATACCGGTCTCGGCGCAGGCCTTGCCTTTGTTACGCACGTAAATTTTAGATGCGGGGTCTTCACCGACAAGCACGACCGCCATGCCGGTCTGAACGCCCTGCTTTTTTAAAGCGGCAACTTCTTCGGCAATTTCGCCGCGTACCTTTGCCGCAACGGCCTTGCCGTCAATTCTCACTGCCATCGTTCTTCTCCTCGCTTTCCCCTTCTGCCGTTTCATTCGCTTCTTCGGCTTCATCAGACGGCTCTTCGGAAGTGTTTGCATCCGCATTTCCTTCCGTTTTTTCATTTTCCGCCTCGGCAGCTTTCTTTACGCCGGTGCCGACCGTCATGTGCTCCTGTGCTTCTTCGGCGCTCATACCGGAGAAAATGGTGCTTTCGGCAGTGTCGTCAATCTCGACCTTCTCCGCCTTGTCTTCAACTGTCAGGCCGGCAGCTTCCATCGCCTTGCGGCTGCCGCAGCCCGTAAGCTTATGGCAGTTGCGGAACACGATGAGCAAAACAACGGCGACGAGTGCAGAAGCCGCAGCAAGCACCTGCGAAACGCGCAGATCGATACCCGGCAACAGCAGACTGTCTGTGCGCAGACCTTCAATGAAGAAGCGCGTCACGCCGTACCAGATGATGTATAATAAGAACGTCTGGCCGTCATACCGGCGCAGGTGGCGCGTGAATAAGTGCAGTAAAACAAAGCCTAAAAGGCACAAAATCGATTCGTAAAGGAAGCACGGGTGCACATTGCCTACCACTTCTGCGGCGGTACGGTCACTGTACATGCCCCACGGCAGGTCGGTCGCGCAGCCGAAAGCTTCTTGGTTCACAAAGTTACCCCAGCGGCCGACACCCTGACCGATGAGATAGCCAAGAGACGCGACATCCAGCACGGCGAACAGGTTCATCTTGCGGATCTTCGCGACGATGCCGCCGCACAGCATGCCGCCGATGATGCCGCCGTAAATGCCGAGACCGCCCTCTTTGATGTTGAAGATTTCCATCGGGTTCGTGATGTACTTGTCGCCCGGGTAGAAGATGACGTAGTAAAGACGCGCGCCGATGATGCCGCCGAGCAGGCCGGCGATGATGGCGTCGAGCAAGTGGTCTTTATTGATATTCATTTTTTTGCAGGAGGAAAAACCGTACAGCACCGCCAGCAGGAAACCGATGCCGATGATGATGCCGTACCAGTAAATAGTGAAATTACCGACCTGAAACGCGATGGGATTGACCTCCACCGAAATTCCGAGGTTTGGAAACTGAACTTGATGCGTCATGACTGTATATCCTTTCGATTAAGCTTCGTCCAACGGACGAATGATGGAAGCTGCCGTTTTGTCCATATCAAACAGCGTCTGAATGCGCGCGTTCACGTCTTCCGCGGTGATCTCGGAGAAGCACTCGATGTAGCGGAACAGCTCGCGGTCGTTAAAGTGCATGGTCATCACGGCGTTCGCGATGACATCCGGGCTATTGAGGCCGGAAACATTTGCGCCGTAAAGGGACTTCGCGCTGCGGCGCACGTCTTCCTCCTTGACACCTTCGCGCTTTAAACGTGCCATTTCCTCGCGGATGGCATCACACACGGCCTCCGGGTTGCCGGATTCGCCGCCGAACAGCAGCGCACCGTAGCCCGTGCCCTCAAAATACTCGTAGCTGAAGGAAGCTTCGTTCACAAGGCCCGCATCTAAGAGCCTGCGGAACATCGGCGAACTGTCGGACGCCATAATGTCGAGCAGCACCTCGGTGACGGCAAGGTCTTTTTCCGTGCGGTGCGCACCGGTTACGGCCTCTTTCACGCCGAACTGGAACATCGGGCACGCCACAGGCAGCTTTTCTTCGACGAGCGGCTGCACGATGGTATCGGGCTCCTCTTCAAAAACGCGTTCCACCTCAACGGGCTCGCTCTTTTTCAGCATTTTGTCGCACAGCGCGAGGACTTCCTCCTCCGTGCAGTTGCCGCAGACGCACAGTGCCATGTTGTTGAGGTTATAGAACGTGTTGTAGCAGCGGTAAAGGTACTCCGGGGTGATTTCCGCAATGCTCTCCACCGTGCCCGCAATGTCGTCTTTGATTGGATGCGTGTGGTAAATGGCGCGCAGCAGGCTGAACATCATGCGCCACTGCGGGTCATCGTCATACATTTTGATCTCCTGGCCGATGATGCCGAGCTCTTTTTCAACGGTCTGCTTTGTAAAATACGGGGACTGCACGAAGTCGAGCAAAATCTCCAGCGCCTGCTCTGCGTTTTCCGTGCAGGAGAACAGGTAGCGCGTCGTCTCAAAGGACGTATACGCGTTTGCGGAAGCGCCGATCTCGGCATAGCGGCCGAATGCGTCGCCGTCTTCGCTTTCAAAAAGCTTGTGCTCCAAAAAATGTGCGATGCCCGCGGGTGTCGTCTCTGCCTTATCCTCGTCGCTGCGTTTAAAGACCTTATCGATGGAGCCGTAGCGCGTTCCAAACACCGCATACGTACTGCGCATTTCCGCTTTCGGGTATATAAACACGGTCAGGCCGCTTGCGTGTTTGACGCAGCGGTAGCTGTCCCGAAGAAGTTTGCTTTCCACAAGGATATTCTTCATTTCTGCGCTCATTTTGCCGCTCCTTTCAGCTTATAGACCGTATCGAGCGCGACGCGCTCGGCGGCGCTGACGATCTCGTCCTTCGTGATGTTCATGATACGCTCCGCATATTCCTCCGGCGTGTGGAGCTTGCCCTGCAGCATGCCGCTGAGATACCATGTCTCCATGGATGCCGCGGAATCTGCCACGGCGTTGTAGCTGTTGCACATGGCGAGCTTTGCAAAGAGAATCTCATCGTCCGTGATATTGCCCTTTTTCATATCGTTGAGCTCTTTTAAAATCGCTTCTTCCGTGCGGTCGAGGTCTTTCGTTTCCACGCCGCTCTGCACGAACATGACGTTCTTCGGCGTATCGTGGCGCGCGGCGCAGTAGTAGCAAAGGCTCTGCTTTTCGCGCACGTTCATAAAGAGCTTGCTGCTCGGTGTGCCGCCGAGCACAACGGACATCAGCTTTGCCGCAAGGCGCTCTTCCGGCGTGGTGCCGATGGCAAAGCCCATGACGAGCTTAGACTGCACAACGGGCATTTCTTCCGTCACGCGCTTTACGTCTCCCGATGCTGTGTGGCGCTTTGTTTCAATGGACACCGCGTCGCGCATGCCGAGGCGCTTTATAAGCTGCTGCGCAAAGCGGTCGTCCGCACCGTCGCCGATCGTGAACTGGCAGATCTGCGCGTGCTTTACGGCATACTCCCACGCCGCTTTCACGCCCTCGCGGGTCGCATTCAAGATCGCCTCGCGCGTACCGATGCGCGGCACACCTGCGGGTTCGCCCGCAAACATGGTCTGCACACAGCGCTGCATGGCATACGTCGCCTTATCGTTATATTCCGCGTCAAGCGTCTCCAAAAGCTGGCGCTGCTCCTGCAAAAAACCGTCCTCCGGGAACAGGCCGTTTTCGTCGCACAGCGGCGTGAACAGAATGCTCTCCAGCATTTCGGAAAGCGCCTGCTGCACATCTTCGCCGCCAAACGCATACGGGTTCGCAATGCCGGCTGCGGCAAGCGTTAAAATCTGGTTATCGCCCACGCGCGTTACGCCCGGCTGCACCGAAGCGCCGTACAGCTCCGCAAGGCGCTTGCCGAACTGCGTGTAATCGGGATATTCGCGCGTCGCACGGGAGATCATATTCGGGACGAGTGCATATAAAGCCGCATTTTCCGGCGTGGTAAGCGGCAACACAAGGTGTGCGGAAACGCGTGCCGTTTTAAACTGCGGCGTGCTGCTCCAGAACGCCTGCAAGCCGCAGTCCTTCTGTTCAAAAAAATGATTATTCATCTCTGAAATTTTCCTTCCTGAAATAGTTTAAAACCGAATTTTCAAAAGGTATAGTTGCATAAATATGCTTTCGTATTCGTATTATAGCACAGCTTTTTTCAATTTTAAAGCCAAAGACGGCTTTTTCACAAAAAATTCAGTTTACGCGCGCACAAAAAACCGGGCGCAACACTTTTCGATGCACCCGGCTGAAGCTGCGGTCTCACTCGACCGTATTCAAATTGATCTCGATGTCCGTGAATTCTTCCCCCGAAGTATAATATACCCGCTTTGTAATGATGAGGTGTTCTCCTTTTGAAATCCACCTCAACCGAGGTACATTTTTTCAAACGCCTCTATGCTGTCAAACACATTCGGTTTGAGCCCTGCTTTTTCGTATTCCTTTGCATATAAGCTGAGTGCGCCGTCAAACTGCGCCGCAGCCGCCGACAGGTCTTCCGCGTCGAACTTTTCGAGCAGGTCAAATGCGGGCATGTCGAGGTTCTCCCCGATCTCGTCGAGTATATACTGCAAATTCTCCGTCGCGTCAAACGCGGAAAACACGTCTTTCTCTTTCGCCGCACGGTGTATTTTGTGCTGCCAATTGCTCACCATCTCTTCCAGCGTGCCCTTGAGGTCGTCCGGGGTCGGTTCCTTCTTCTCTGCTTTCGGAGCATAGACCGCCCGCGCTTCTGCAAAGCAGTCATCCGCAGCACGCATCAGCTTTTCCGCCGCCGTGCGCAGGGCTTTCACCGTGCCCGCGCGGATGACTTCTTCCGTTACGGCCTTGAAATTTCGCGGCACGAACCGCATCTGCTCAAGCTCCGTAAATCGGTCGCGCACGCTTAATTTAAATACTTGCTTATTCAGCACACAGATTGTACCAAACAGGCAATTCAGCAGGCCCGCGGCATATTTGCGGCTTTGCGCGAACGTTCTTTCGCGCATCAGCTTCGCAAATAAGCGCTCCGCTTCGCCGAACATCGCCTCCGCGCGGTGCAGATCGTCTTCCGTATACGGCGCTGTGAGGATGCTTTTCGCTTTTTCACGCAGCGCCTCAAACCGTTCCCTGTCCGCATTTTCCGGGCAATAGACGATTTTTGAATCGATCAGCTTTGCAAGATACGGTGTGGTGTAATTTGCTTCTTCTTCGAGCCATTCCCATTTCACGCCGTAAAAATCCATGCCGATGCCGTCGAGTATAAAGGTTACACAGGCTTTATAGCCGTCCTCGTTCCGCATTAAAACAAACAGGTCGAGGTCGGACGTTTCCGAGTATCGCCCCGTACAAAACGAGCCGTACATTGCAATTAACGCGACGGCGCTTTTGCATTCTTTTTCTGCTTTTTGAATCACGTCCCGAATCAATCGGTCGTTGCGCTGCACCAGCGCATTTCTGTTTTCTTCCGTCATGCTGGTTCTCCTGTCCTTATCAAACAAAATCGTTTCGGGCGCAAAATGCGGGACGGACACATTCTGCACCGCTTTTCATACATCAGCCGCAGCTTCAGTATATCAAAAGTGATGGCAAGGCGCAATATTTTCTCTTGATTTGTGGAAGATTTTATATAATTTGTCAATTCTGTTGTGCTTCTTTAAACCTTTCCAGCTCCGGCACGGCGTTCGCCATTTCGGCTTTGGCGTTCTCGCCTGTCAGGTGGTCTACGGCGTACAGCACCACGCCGTCTGCACCCGCTTCCTTTGCGCGGTCGATCTGCTTTGCGAGCGTGTCGGTCGTGTTGAGCCATGTGCCGTTGTCCGCATCCGTGCCCGCCTTGTACACCGCAAGCCCGATATACAATTTGATGCTCGGCAGGCGCTTTAATGCGCACCAATTTTGGAGCGCCGTTTCAAACGGCAGCGCTTCATTTTCAAAGCTGTAATAAAGCTGCGGGCAAACGTAATCGATATACCCCGCCTGCGCACACCACGTGTACACGTCAGCATTGATCATCTCGTTGTTTTCTAAATTGCCCTGCGGCGAAATGCCGAACTGCACATTTTCATTCGCTTCCTTCACACGGCTGTACACGGCGGCGATGAGCGCGTTCACGTTCGCGGTGCGCCACTCGTGCAGTGTGAGCGGCTCTTCCGTTTCTTTTACATACGCCGCGTACTGCTCGGCGTCGATGCTTTCGTCGTCCGTGGGGTAAAAATAGTCATCAAAATGAATGCCGTCCACGTCGTATTTTTCGGCGATCTCCGCTGCGCCGTCCGCAATACGGTTGCGGATATACGCGCTTGCGGGGTTATAATAAGTGCCGCTATTGTACGCCATAAAATATTCCGGGTGATTTACATAATTTTGCATATAAAATCCATTTTCATCAAGCTCCGGCGGGATTGTCGTGCTCGCAATGCGCAGCGGGTTGATCCACGCGTGAAACTGCATATTTTGCTCGTGCGCGGCGTTTACCATGTATTCCATTGGGTCATAGCCGGGGTCTTCCCCCTGCATGCCCGTTAAAAGGTGCGACCACGACTCGTACTCCGAGGGATACAGGCTGTCCGCAAACGGCCGTACATGCACGAACACCGCATTTGCGCCGACGCTTTTCGCAGCCGCAAGCTTGGCATCAAAATTCTCCTTGAACGCTTCTTCGGTCTTCTCCGTCACATCGAGCGCCATGTACGGAATCCACACGCCGACAAGCGGTTCTTCTGCTTTTGCGGTCGTTTCTGCGGCGTTGCTATCCTCCTGCTCCGGCGCAGTGCTTGGGAATACAACTTCAACGGAGTTTTCCGCCGCACTCGGCTCTGCGTTTTTCTCCCGTCCCGCCGCGCTTTTCATCGCCAGAAATACGGCCGCAACCAAAATTAAAACCGCGATGACATAATGATACTTTTTAATTACGATCATACGCTTTTTCCTTTCTCTCTGCGTTCCCTTGACCGCCAAACGGATTTGCGGTAAGATAATCATAAATATGAGACAAGCGAGGAAAATATGATGGATTTTAAACTGGAACCCGTGCAGTTCACACTGCTGATCTATTATTGTATCATCAATATCACAGCCGCAGTCCTGACCGTTACCGATAAGCGCCGCGCACAGAAAAAGCAGTGGCGTGTCCCGGAGCGCACGCTCCTTTTGCTCGGTGCGGCAGGCGGCGCACTCGGCGAATTTATCGCCATGCTGTGTATCCGCCACAAAACAAAACACCTGAAATTTGTGATCTCCATGCCCGTTTTCATCGTACTGCACATCGTCCTTTTCTATCGGATTTTTTTGCTTTGAGGGGGACTTTAATGAACACAAAATATAAAAACCTGCTGTTTGATGCCGATCAGACGCTCATCGATTTTGAAAAAGACATGCCGCTCGCATTTCAATATATGTACGAGCAATCGGGGCTTGCAAAACAAAAGCCATACAGCGCAGAGATTCTGCGCCTTTATAACGACTGCAACGAAAGCTGGTGGCGGCGTTTTGAGCAAAAGCTCTGCACCAAAGCGGAGCTGTACCGCAACCGTTTCGTCGATTTCTTCGAGGTCGCGGGGCTCACACCGGTCAGCATCGATTTTTTGCAAGACCTGTATGTCTCCGGCATAGCGAGAACCGGCACGCCGCTGCCGGGCGCTTTAGATATGCTACGTGCGCTTTCAGAGCATTACGACCTCTACATCACCACAAACGGAAACCCGATCTCGCAGCCCGGACGCCTCAAGAATTCCGGCGTCACGGTCTTTATGAAGGGCTGCTTTATTTCCGATGAGATCGGCGCGGCAAAGCCGGATAAAAAATATTTTGATTATGTCCTTGCGCGCATACCGGGCGCGAGCACCGAAAACTGTCTCGTCATCGGCGATTCGCTTTCGGCAGACATCAAAGGCGCGCAGAACGCCGGTTTAGACAGCTTATGGTATAACCCTAATCGCAAAGCAAACACCCTTCCCATACCGCCCAACTTTGAAGCCGCAAGCTACGAAGATATCGTAAGAATTTTGCTGTAAGGAGCTTTTATGGAGAACCCCGACATCGACCGCCCGGCCGTGCACATCGGCTTCCCCTTTTTCGCGGCGCTGTTTGTCGCCTCTTTCTTCGGCGCGCCGTTTGCCGCCGTTTCGGCGGTTTTGCTGTTTGCCGCCGTTTTTCTGCTTTTTCTGTTTAAGCAGCATCGACAACGGCCGAATTTCGTGCTTTCCCTCATCGCTACCGCAGCCGCATTCGCGGTGTTTGCAGTTGCAATGCATCTATTCGTGCTGCCCACGGAGCGCTATGACGGTGGCACATATACCGTTACCGGAAACGTAGAGTCGTTCCTCACGAAAAGCAACGGGCGGTTCTATTACAAGCTGCATGTGACGCACATCGACGAGCCTGTACAGGATGTCGATTTTTCGGTACGCCTCTCCCACAGCGAGGCTTTCCCGGCAGAGATTGGCGACACGGTCACGTGCGAAGCGAAGTTCTTCGCGTTTGAAGACAGCCTCGGGCTCTCCCCGCGCACCTCGTGGCTTGCGGATAATATGGTCTTATCCGCCTATGTCACGGATTACGAATCCGTGCAGGTCACGCCTGCCGAAAAGCGCCCGTTTTCATATTATGTAAACCAAATCCGCACGCATTTTCACGATTTGATTTTGGAAAACTACCCCAAAACCGAAGGCTCTGTGCTTTCCGCCATGCTGCTCGGCCTGCGGGACGATATGGAAACCGAGCTTGTCTCCGCCTACAAAAAGGCCGGTGCTTCGCACATTTTGGCCATATCCGGCATGCACATGGCGATCTTAACGCAGTTCACCCTCGGTTTTCTGGGTCTGCTCGGGCTGAAACGCCGCCCAGCCGCGCTCGTTTCCGCGGTATTTACGCTGCTTTTTATGTTCGTCTCGGGGCTTTCGGCCTCTGTGGTGCGCAGCGGCATTATGCAGCTCATTTTGCTTTTCGGCATTCTTCTCGGTCGCCAGGCGGAACCGCTCAACTCCCTTGCGGTCGCCGTTTTGACCATGAGCTTATTAAACCCGTTCTGCGCGGGCGATGTCTCCCTGTTGTTCTCGTTTTCGGCGACGCTCGGCATCATCCTGCTTGCGCCCCGCATCACAAAAGCAGTCACGAAAAATATTCGCAAGCCGCAGCGGAAAGCGCACCTTGCAAAGCTTGTTTCCGCATTTTCCGTCTCGCTTTCGGCGGTGCTTTTCACTGCGCCGCTGCAGCTTTATGATATTGTCAATATTGGTTGACACATTTATCTCAAAGATATCACTGACTATGCA
>ENA-UAKW01000050-UAKW01000050.1-human-gut-metagenome-genome-assembly--contig:-NODE-50-length-80489-cov-15.076995_pt1 | contig 80489 bp, 68 predicted proteins | sample MGYA00243691_ERZ654450 | MGnify/ENA primary metagenome ERZ654450 (study PRJEB26926, sample SAMN06164673) | human gut metagenome | biome: ENVO:00009003; feature: ENVO:2100002; material: ENVO:00002003... | reverse complement strand
AGAGAACTTATAACTGAATCCCGTTTCTATTTACACAAAATTATGGATACTGCCTAAAAAACTGAATTACTTCTATTTTATTCATTCCCCGAAACTTCTTTATGAAAGTTTTCGGGGAATGTTTCTTTTATGAGTATTATTTATCTATTTTTGTCACTGCAACAAACAAACAAATCTACTTGCCGATGCCCAACTCTTCTGCTTGCAGAGGTAAAAAACAATGCGCTCAATGTCCCAAGGCTGTGGACAATGCAATAATATATGCTTCCCACCTCAGAGGATTCCATCTGCCGGCGCGAAAGTGTGAGGAAAATATTATAATTTTCCTGCTGAAAGGAGAAGTGCTTGTCAACAGTAAGGAGTATGCGGGAACTGTGTTGCATGCAGGTGAGTTCATCCTTCAAGCTATTGGTTCCAAGTACGAAATACTTGCCATGACGGATGTGGAATGCGTTTGTTACCGGTTCAGTAAGCCTGAATTCTTCTGTGAGGACCGGTATAACCATATTATGAAAGAGGTTACCCCTCCATTGATATTCTATCCTTTGACCATTACTCCCGAGTTGCAGCTCTTTCTGGAAAGTTCCAAGGCCTATTTGTCCGAGGAGAAGATTTGCCGGGAAATGCTTTGTTTCAAACGGAAAGAACTTGCTTTCATTCTTGGAAATTACTACTCCGACTATGAGCTTTCCATGCTGATACATCCTCTTGCCCAGTATACTAATTCCTTCCACTACTTTGTCTTGCAGAATCATGCCAAAGTCAAGACGGTAGAGGAACTTGCCCAGTTGGGAGGATATACAGTAGCTACTTTCCGGCGTATATTCAATTCTGTTTTTCATCAACCGGTGTACGAGTGGATGATGGAACGGAGGAAGGAAAGCGTGGTTTATGAACTTCGTTATACGGATGCTTCTATATCAGAGATTTGCTATAAATATGGCTTTGAATCGCTGCCTCATTTTTCCAATTTCTGCAAAAAGAATTTCGGGGCTTCTCCCCGTAGCTTGCGTGCCGGCAATTTATCTGAAGTAAACGGCATGTCATAAAAAAACTCCTCCGGCGGTTTCCCGGCAGAGGAGTCTCTTGTGATATTAATCAAATATAGTGAAAGCTGAGTGATAAATCTGAGCTTGCTCAAAAGGTTTATCCGAAGCGCATCCTATATTATTTGCAGAAAGACCGGATTAGTCTTTCAGTTTCGCAATGATAAAGTCGCGGTTCAGGCGAGCAATGTTGCTGATGGAAACATTCTTCGGGCATTCAGCTTCGCACGCACGAGTGTTTGTACAGTTACCGAAACCGAGTTCGTCCATCTTGCTCAACATAGCCTTGGCACGGCGCAATGCTTCCGGTTTGCCTTGGGGCAACAGGTTCAGCTGGCTCACCTTGGCAGAAACGAACAGCATAGCAGAACCGTTCTTACAAGCAGCCACACAAGCACCACAACCGATACAGCTGGCAGCATCCATAGCCTCGTCAGCGATGGGCTTCGGAATCAGGATAGCGTTGGCATCCTGGGGAGCACCGGTACGTACGCTGACGTAGCCGCCTGCCTGCATAATCTTGTCGTAGGCCGTACGGTCGACCATCAAGTCCTTGATAACCGGGAAACCGGCAGAGCGCCACGGTTCAACAGTGATGGTATCGCCGTCGTTGAAACGACGCATATAAATCTGGCAAGTCGTAGCGCCGGTTGCAGGACCGTGGGGATGTCCGTTGATGTAGAGCGAACACATACCGCAGATACCTTCGCGGCAGTCGTGGTCGAATACAACCGGTTCTTTACCTTCAGAAATCAGCTGTTCGTTCAGGATATCCAGCATTTCGAGGAATGAAGTATCGCCCGGGATATCTTTCATTTGGTATGTTTCAAAAGCGCCTTTTGCTTTCGGACCCTTCTGGCGCCATACCTTGAGCGTAAATGATATATTTTTATCCATTTTCTTTAATTCTTTAAATGTTCAACTTCCCGATTAGCTCTTGTAGTTACGAGTCTGTACCTTGATTGCTTCGTAAACCAGCGGCTCTTTCAGCAATACCGGTTCCTTTTCGTCAGAACCCTGATATTCCCAGCAAGCCACGTAGAAGTAGTTTTCATCGTCACGCTTGGCTTCGCCTTCTTCAGTCTGATATTCTTCACGGAAGTGACCACCGCAGCTTTCGTTACGGTTCAGTGCATCGTAAGCAACCAGCTCGCCCATAGTGATGAAGTCGTACAGACGGATAGCCTTGTCGAGTTCTACATTCATACCTTCCTTGTCGCCCGGGATGAACAGTTCTTTCTCGAACTCCTTGCGGACTTCTTTCAGCTTCTTCAGACCTTCCTTCAAGCCTTCAGCCGTACGTCCCATGCCTACATATTCCCACATGATGTGGCCCAGTTCCTTGTGGATAGAGTCTACAGACTTCTTACCCTTAATATTCATCATCCAGTCAATCTTGTCCTGAACAGCCTTTTCTGCAGCTGCAAATTCGGGCAGGTCGGTAGAGAAACGGGGAACTGTAATCTGGTCGGCCAGGTAATTCTGGATAGTGTAAGGCAATACGAAGTAACCGTCGGCCAGACCTTGCATCAGCGCAGAAGCACCGAGGCGGTTTGCACCGTGGTCGGAGAAGTTACATTCACCAATAGCGAACAGACCCTTGATGGAGGTCATCAGTTCATAGTCAACCCAGATACCGCCCATGGTATAGTGGATAGCCGGATAAATCATCATCGGGTTTTCGTATGGGCTGACATCAGTGATTTCTTCATACATATCGAAGAGGTTGCCGTAACGTTGTGCAACGACATCTTTACCCAGACGGTTGATAGCTTCGGAGAAGTCAAGGAATACGGCAAGGCCGGTGTTGTTCACGCCATAACCCTTGTCGCAGCGTTCTTTGGCTGCGCGGCTGGCAACGTCACGCGGAACGAGGTTACCGAATGCTGGATAACGGCGTTCCAGGTAGTAGTCGCGGTCTTCCTCGGGAATATCTTTTCCTTGCAGTGTACCTTCCTGCAGTTTCTTGGCATCTTCCAGCTTCTTCGGAACCCAGATACGACCATCGTTACGCAGAGATTCGGACATCAAAGTCAGCTTAGACTGCTTGTCACCGTGAACCGGGATACAAGTGGGGTGAATCTGTACGTAAGCAGGGTTGGCAAACCAGGCACCTTTACGGTAGCAAGCCATTGCTGCAGAGCAGTTACATGCCATTGCATTGGTAGAAAGGAAGTAGGCATTGCCGTAACCACCGGTAGCGATTACCACAGCGTGGGCGGCAAAACGTTCCAATTTACCGGTAACGAGGTTCTTTGCAATGATACCGCGGGCACGTCCGTCAATGAGGACAACGTCTTCCATTTCGTAGCGGGTATACAGTTTCACAGTGCCTACGTTCACCTGGCGGCTCAATGCAGAGTATGCACCCAGCAACAGCTGTTGTCCGGTCTGACCCTTGGCATAGAAAGTACGGGATACCTGAGCACCACCGAAAGAACGGTTGTCCAGTGTACCGCCGTATTCGCGGGCGAAAGGAACACCTTGTGCAACGCATTGGTCGATAATATTGTTGGATACTTCAGCCAGACGGTAAACGTTAGCTTCGCGGGCACGGTAGTCGCCACCCTTTACTGTATCGTAGAACAGACGGTATACAGAGTCACCGTCGTTTTGGTAATTCTTAGCAGCATTGATACCACCTTGTGCAGCGATGGAGTGTGCACGGCGCGGAGAGTCCTGGATGCAGAAGTTGAATACTCTGAAACCCATTTCGCCCAGAGAGGCGGCAGCACTGGCACCGGCAAGTCCGGTTCCTACTACGATGATGTCCAGACGACGTTTGTTGGCAGGGTTTACTAATTTTTGGTGAGCCTTATAATTGGTCCATTTCTCAGCCACCGGTCCTTCCGGTATTTTAGAATCTATCTTAGTCATAATGCAATTTACAATTTAGTCATTTACAATTTGAATTTAGCAAGCGCCGCACAATGATTTTGCAAAGAATACGACAACTACCAGAGCGAAGCAGAGGACAACGATAGTAGAATAGATGTTGGAGATACATTTCCAACGGTTAATCCATACTTTGTTGTTCCAGCCCAAAGACTGCATGGAGCTCCAGAAACCGTGAGTGAGGTGGAACCACAATGCGCCCAGCCAAACGAGGTAAAGCACTACGAATACCGGATTGCTGAAGGTGTTTTGAATGTGATAGACACCGTTGGCTGCATATGCCAGCGTGAGGGTGTCGGCATGCATGCCCATGTTGTGCATCAACTCGGGAAGCTGCATTTTAGCCCAGAAGTTTACCAGGTGCAGGCCCAAACCCACGATTACGATGATACCCAGTACGAGCATGTTCTGAGAAGCCCATTCCACAGTCTTGGGCTTTTCCGTAACGGCATAGCGTTCGCTACCACGTGCCTTACGGTTCTGCATAGTCAGCCAGAAAGCGTAGATGATGTGGATGATGAATAAGGCAGCCAGACCTACCGTAGCCACCAATGCGTACCAGTTTGCTCCCAGGAACTCACAAACCATGTTGTAGCCATTAGCCGAGACTAATGCAACCAGGTTCATCGCCATGTGAAATGTCAGAAACAGGACAAGGGCGATACCGGTAACGCTCATCACCACTTTCCTTCCTACAGATGAATTACTTAACCACATAAATGATTGAATTTAAGTTATTTAATAGTTTGAAAATTTGTTCTATCAGGATACTTCTGTAAATGTTTCGCAAAAATAGGAGAAATCCAGCGATAAAGCAAGCGATTAAAGAAATAATTCCGTAATCCGGCAGAATGCGAAGTTTACGGACAAGTAAAAGGTTTACTCGTCCTCCTGGTCTTTGCCTTGCTCTTTGCAGATAATGGAAATCTTTTCTCCGTTTGCCGAACGTTTTCTCAGGGCGCGGGGCGTGTCTCCGAAAGAGTCTTTGCAGAAGTGGGCAAAGTGGGATAGGGAATCAAAGCCATAGCGGGCGCTGATGACTGAAATGCGTTGTTTGGTGTATTGCAGGTCGTTCAGAATTCCTTCACGTTTCTTGTCCAGAATCCATTCATAGACCGGGACCCCATACATATTTTTAAACAGACGGCGGAATGTGGTGGTGGTATATCCACCGAGGTGGGCAAACTCTTCCACATTCTTCACCTTGTCGTAGTTCTGCATGACGAAATATTGGAAGCTTTCCGTATAAGTGCTGATGGGGTAGAAGAATGTACTGATTTGGTGTAGCGGATAGTAGCATGTCAATATGTATACCAATTCCTGGCATTTCATTTCAATGTATTTGCTGCACGCATAGGGTTGCTCGTTGAGGTAGCAGGCAAGGCTTTTCAGGAGCCCTTCGAGCATGGAAATCGCGGTAAGCGGGGTATAAGTCAAGGGGGCTTCCGAGCGTTTCAGTATCTCCTTGTAGCGCTCTTCGCAAATCAGAGGAAGCTCGGTGAACCAATAGACAATATATTCCACTTCGGTCAAAGCCAGGAGTTCTACTTTGGAGCCGATGGCTTGCAAGATGAGCTGGCGGCTTTGGAGAGTGGTGCCCGGATATTCGTCACTGTTTACAAGTAATTCACCTTTCAGCATAAATATCATGCAGTTCTGTGTGCACTTTTCAGCAGAGAAATGTTGTCCCTTGGGGTAGTGGCGGTAAACCAATACTCCTTCTGATTTTTGGGGACATACCATACAATCAATCTGTCGGTTGCAGCAAGTTTCCAGTCTCATGAAATGATTAGCGAATTATTATAAATGTGGCAACAAAGATAGAATTTTTTTGTGAAAACTCTATCTATTTGTCCTATCTTTGCGTCAAACTAATATAAAGGACTTATGAAAAAGGCTATTTTTTTTGTATATTTTATCTGCCTTGTTGTATCCGGTCTTTCGGCACAGAATTGGGATATTAACACTTTGCATCGGGTTAACAGTTGGGATGGCAAGTTTGTCCGTAACTATAATAAGATAATTTCACGTTCGGAGCCCTATGTTGCTGTCGGTGTTCCGGTGGCGATGGCGGTTGCCGCTTGGATAAAACATGATAAGGGTTTGCTGAAAGATGCGGTCTACGTAGGTACAAGTGTAGCGGGGGCTTTTGTTGTGACTTATGGAATGAAATATCTGGTGGACCGTGAGCGTCCTTATGATAAATATCCCGACAGAGTGCATGCATATAGCCATGAAGGCAGCCCGTCTTTTCCTTCCGGACATACGGCGACGGCTTTTGCCCTTGCCACCTCGCTCAGTGTAAAGTATCCTAAATGGTATGTGATAGCTCCGTCTGCCCTGTGGGCTTGTTCCGTGGGAGTTTCCCGTATGAACGAGGGAGTGCATTATCCGTCAGATGTGTTGGCGGGGGCTGCAATCGGTGCTGGATGTGCTGTGGTCAACATCTACGTCAACAAGTGGCTGAATAAGTGGCTGTTCGGAGAATGATTTTAGGCGCGAATTACGCGGAATACGCGGAGTTAGATAAACTAAATCCGCATAATCCGCGCCTAAGTTTGTTTCAAGTCGGCTATTGGATAATAGTGCTGTAGATGCCTTCGTTCAGCACTTTTAGAGCTTGCTGCACGCTCTGGTTCGTGCTGTTCATCACCTGGAAGTATTCGTTCATGTCCCATAGGTCACGGGCTATCAAGGCTTTAAGTTGTGTCTTGATGAGCGGTAGGGATTGGTTGTACTGTTTCTCGTCAAACTTGATTTTCTCTTTGTCGGCAAGCGTACGTATTTCGGCAAGGAAGTTATCGTCTATCTCGAACTTCTCGTTGAAGGCTTCGAATTTCTTGTATTTGTTCTGCAACTCCTTCCGGTGCTTCTCGATGTAGCCGGTAGTGGCTTTGATAACCACGCCTTTGGCTACGAGGTTGCGGTGATAGTCTGTGTACTGGGTAGTGTCGATGGGGACGAAGAAGTCGGGCATGATACCTCCACCTCCGTAAACGGTACGTCCCATACGCTTGGTCTGTGCTTTCAGGGAGTCGGCAAAATGGATACTGTCCGCATGAATCATTTCTCCATGATTGAAGCGGTCTATCAGTTCCTGGTTATACTTATCCTGACTGTTCTCGCCGGTTAGGCGGCCGTCGAGGTTGGCGGTGCTGTCGTAAGGCTTCTGGATACAACGGCCCGAAGGAGTATAGTAGCGGGCGATAGTGAGGCGAATCATGGAACCGTCCGGCAGGTCGATAGGACGCTGTACTAATCCCTTGCCGAAGGTGCGGCGTCCTACTACCACGCCTCTGTCCCAGTCCTGGATGGCTCCGGTCACGATTTCACTGGCAGAAGCGGAGTACTCGTCCACCAATATGATGAGACGGCCGTTCTTGAAGTTGCCCGTACCTTTGGCAAAGAAATCACTGCGGCGTGCGGCCCTTCCTTCGGTGTAGACGATGAGTTCTTTTTGCTTCAGAAATTCGTTGGCAAGGTCGATGGCGGCATTCAGATACCCTCCTCCATTTCCTTGCAGGTCGAGGATGAGGTCTTTCATTCCTTTCTTTTGCAGGCTTTTCAGGGCTTCTGCAAACTCTTCGGCGGTGGTTGCCCCGAAGCGGTTGATACGGATATAGCCGGTTTTGGGTTGTATCATGTAAGATGCGTCCAGGCTGAGGATGGGAATTTTGTCACGCTTCACGGTGAAGTACAGCTGGTCGTCCACGCCACGGCGCACGATGGTGAGTTTCACTTCCGAGTCTTTCGGTCCGCGCAGGCGGCTCATAATATCTTCCGTGCTCATTTTTACTCCGGCAATGGCGCTGTCATTGACGGCTACGATACGGTCGCCGGCAAGGATGCCCACCTTCTCGGAAGGTCCGTTGCTCACGGGTTGTATCACAAGCAGGGTATCTTCTATCATCTGAAACTGTACGCCGATGCCCTCGAAATTGCCTTGCAACGGCTCGTTCATCTTCTTCACTTCTTCGGCGTTGTTGTAGGTGGAGTGCGGGTCGAGTTGTGCCAGCATCTTGATGATGGCTTCTTCCACCAGCTTGTCTTCATCCACCTTGTCCACATAAAGGTTGGTGATGGCAAACTCTGCCATTTGCAGTTTGCGCAGGGCTTCATTGTTCGGCTTTTGCGCTTGTGCCGTCACCGCGCATATACATATTATAATAGTAAATAGTTTTTTCATCATTTCCATTTTAATCCCTAATCCTTTATCCTTAATCCCTAATCTCCATTCCCTCCGGTATGAACATGCTTATGTCCTTGCCGTATTGCAGCAGTTCGCGCACGGTGGTGGAACTGACGCAGGTAAGTTCCGGCTCGGTGAAGAGCAGGATGGTTTCTATGCCGGTCAGTTTGCGGTTGATGTCGGCAATGGTTTCCTCGTATTCGAAATCCTTCACGGTGCGTATGCCGCGTATTATCAGACTGGCATCTACCTGCCGGGCAAAGTCGATAGTCAGGCAGTCATAGGACTGCACAATGATGCGCGGCTCGTTCCGGTAGTAGTCTCGTATCATTTGTTCGCGCTTTTCCAAGGGGAAATACGTATTCTTATTTTCATTGATGCCGATGCCTATGACGATTTCGTCTATAAAAGTCAGTGCACGGCTCACTACCGAAGAGTGTCCGATAGTAAACGGGTCGAATGTTCCCGGAAAGATAGCTCTTCTCATGATGCCAAATCTTCTTCTATAACCAAGTTGTTGATAATAAAGTTTTGTCGTTCCATGGTATTCTTACCCATGTAGAATTCCAGCAGCTCTTTTACGAGGTCTGTCTTGCGCAGGGACACTTGTTCCAGACGCATATCCTTGCCGATAAAATGCTTGAACTCGTCGGGCGAGATTTCTCCCAGACCTTTGAATCGGGTGATTTCGGGGTTGGGACCCAGTTCTTCAATGGCTTTCACACGTTCCTCCTCTGTATAGCAATAACTTGTCTTCTTTTTGTTGCGCACGCGGAAGAGAGGGGTTTGCAGGATATATACATGCCCTTTCTTTATCAGGTCGGGGAAGAACTGCAGGAAGAAGGTGATGATGAGCAGGCGGATGTGCATGCCGTCCACATCGGCATCGGTAGCTACGATGACTTTGTTGTAGCGCAGTGTCTCTATGCCGTCTTCTATATTCAAGGCTGCTTGAAGCAAGTTGAATTCTTCGTTTTCATAAACTACTTTCTTGGTGAGTCCGTAGGAATTTAGCGGTTTACCACGCAGGCTGAATACTGCTTGGGTATTCACGTCGCGGCTCTTGGTGATGGAACCGCTGGCGGAGTCTCCCTCGGTAATGAAGATGCAGGATTCGGTTTCCTGGTCTTTGCCTTTACCGTCACTCAAGTGGTAGCGGCAGTCGCGCAGCTTGCGGTTGTGCAGGTTGGCTTTCTTGGCGCGTTCGCGTGCCAGCTTGGTGACGCCGGCAATGGCTTTGCGCTCTTTCTCGGAGTCTTGTATCTTTTGCAGCATCACTTCGGCCACAAGCGGGTTCTTGTGGAGGTAGTTGTCCACTTCCGTCTTGATGAAGTCTCCTACGTATTTGTTCACCGTGGGGCCGGCGGGCTTGTGTTCCTGCGGCGCGGCAGGCCACATGTTGTTGCTGCCCAGTTTCGTTTTGGTCTGGCTCTCGAACATGGGTTCCTCCACGTCGATGGCAATGGCGGCTACCAGTCCGTTGCGGATGTCGGCATATTCCTGGTTCTTGTTGTAGAACTCCTTGATGGTACGGGCAATGTGTTCCTTCAAGGCAGTCTGGTGTGTGCCGCCTTGGGTGGTGTGTTGCCCGTTGACAAAGGAGTAGTACTCTTCGCCGTATTGGTTGGTGTGTGTGAAGGCAATCTCGATGTCCTCTCCTTTCAGGTGGATGATGTCGTAAAGGCCTTCGCTGGTCATGTTGTCTTTCAGCAAGTCCTCCAGCCCGTGGCGGGAAACGATGCGCTGGCCGTTGTAAATGAAGGTGAGGCCCGTATTCAGGTAGGTGTAGTTGCGCAGCAGGGTTTCTACGAACTGGTTCTGGAAGGAATAGTTCAAGAAGAGTGTGGCGTCCGGTTCGAAGAAGATATAGGTTCCGCTTTCTTCTGTCGAGTCTTCGGTCACATCACTCAACAGCGTTCCTTTTTCAAAGATGGCGATACGTACCTTGCCGTCGCGGTAGCTGCGTACTTCGAAGCGGCTGCTCAGCGCATTGACTGCCTTGATACCTACGCCGTTCAGTCCGACACTTTTCTTGAAAGCCTTCGAGTCATATTTACCCCCGGTATTCAGTTTGCTGACCGCCTCTACCAGTTTGCCTTGCGGAATGCCTCGTCCATAGTCGCGTACGCTGACACGCAGACTGTCTTCTATAGTCACTTCTATACGCTTTCCGGCACCCATCTTGAACTCGTCGATGCTGTTGTCCATCACTTCTTTCAGCAACACATAGATGCCGTCATCGTTCTGTGAGCCGTCGCCCAGACGGCCTATGTACATACCGGAACGGACACGGATATGCTCCATGTCGTCCAGGTGGCGGATGTTGTCGTCGGTATATTCCACGCTGGAAACGGGGCTCTCTGTGATATTGTTGTCTGCTTCTTCCAGCGGCAGGGTCATATTGTTGTTATCTTCCATAAGTACGTTATTCCTTCATATTGCGCATTGCGACAAAGGTAATGAGAAATTCGGGGGTTCGCAAAAAAATAATGTCTTTTATGGACTTCTGACAAGCTTATATTCTGGATTTAGAACTTATTTTATTCCTTTCACAAAGCATCTTCTCCGTTTATGCTGTTCCGTCTTGAAGTACTCCCACTGCGCTTGCACCTTGCCGTTCAGCTCCAGCTCCGGATTACTCTCGGCATACTCGAAACCAAGTTGCTGATAGACGGGGATAAGGTCGGAGAACAACAATGCATTTACCCCCTTGTTCTGATACTCCGGTTTCACGGCAACCAGCAGCAAATCGAGCATCTTGGGATATTTCTTCAAGAAGATGGTCTTGGCCAGGTGATACCAACCCATAGGAAGCAGGCGCCCGTGGGCTTTTTGCAACGCTTCGGCGAGTGACGGCATGGAAATGCCTACGGCAAGCAGCTGGTCATCGGCATCGGTAATCAATGTCACCATGCGTAGGTCGAGGATGGGCAGGTACATCTTGACGTATTGGTCAATCTGCCGTTGGCTCAGTGCAGAATAGCCATAGAGTGGCTGATAGGCTTCGTTCATCAGTTCGAAGATGGCCTGACCGTAGTCTTGGGCAATCTTCTTGGCAGATGTGTATTTCTTTACCTTGAGGTTATACTTGCGCTGGATGAGGTCGGAGATGCGCTTGTGCTTGTCGGGTATGGCGTCGGGAATGTAGATTTTGTACTCCACCCAATCGGCATCCTTCTCAAAGCCCATGCGTTCCAGATGTTGCGGATAGTAGGGATAGTTATAAATGGTGGCCATGGTGCTGAGCTGGTCGAATCCTTCGATGAGCATACCTTCGGCATCGAAATCTGTGAATCCCAGCGGGCCTTGTATATGTGTCATTCCCCGTTCTTTTCCCCATTCTTCCACGGTGCGAATCAGGGCATCGGAGACTTCCGCATCATCGATGAAGTCTATCCAGCCGAAGCGGACTTCCTTTTTGTTCCAGGTTTGGTTTGCCTTGTGGTTGATGATGGCAGCTACACGTCCTACGATTTTACCTTCCCGATAAGCCAGGAAATAGTCGGCTTCACAAAATTCGAATGCAGCGTTTTTCTTCTTGTTGAAGGTGTTGAGCATGTCATCGAAAAGGTCGGGGACGGAATAAGGGTTGTTTTTGTATAGCAGGTAGTTGAAACGGATAAAGCGCTCCAGTTCCCGTCTTGTGGTTACTTTCTTGATTGTAATTGCCATAGTTGTTCAATATTGAGACCACAAAGGTAATGCAAACTGAGAGCAGAACAAAATAAGCTTGCTTATTTTTTATGCCGAGGTACAGCTTGCCTTATTTAAAAATACGTGATAATCTTTAAAATACCGCGTAGGGTGTTTGTAAATTTGCTGTTAGAGGTTGTATATCAGTACCGCTGTGTAGGCAATGTAGCAGAGAATCAGAATGCTTCCTTCCACCCGGGTGATGATGCGTTTCCCGAAAAAGATACCGAACAGCCAAAGCAGGATGCTGGACCCTACGAGTACCCACAAATCGAAATTGGTGATGCCCGTCAGACGCAGTGGAGTGATGGAGGCCGAACAACCCAGTACGAAGAATATATTGAAGAGATTACTTCCGATGACGTTTCCGATGGCTATTTCGGGGTTTTTCTTCAAGGCGGCTACGATGGAGGTGGCGAGTTCGGGTAATGAAGTGCCGCCTGCTACGAGCGTGAGACCGATGATGGATTCGCTGACACCCAATCCGCGGGCTATGCCGCTGGCACCGTCTACAAAGAAATTACCTCCGATGATGAGGCCGGCAAGTCCGCCGAGAATGTATAGGGCGGATTTCCACGCGGGTAACAGCCTGATTTCGTCTTCTTCCTGTAAGTGCTCCTTTTCCGGTTCCTTCATACTTCCATCCCTTTTTGCAATGGCAAAAGTATAACTCAGAAAAATGGTAAAGAAGCATAGCAGCAATAGGCCGTCGGTGATGCTGAGTATGTTCTCCCCACTGCTGTCCAGTAAGACGTCGTTGGCACAAATCAGCAGGGCGAAGGATGAAAGGATGCAAAGGGGTATTTCGCGTTTCAGTGTGTTACGGGTAATGGCTATCGGGGCAAAAAGGGCCGTACAACCCACAATCATCAGGGTATTGAACGTATTGCTTCCCACCACATTGCCGATGGCAATGTCTGCACTGCCTTTTAGGGCAGAGGATATGCTGACGGTGAGTTCCGGTGCGGAAGTACCGAAGGCGACAATGGTAAGCCCGATGACGATGGACGGTATATGGAAACGTTTGGCAACGGATGCGGCACCGTCTGTCAAGCCATTGGCACCCAGAAGAATGAGGAGCAGTCCTCCGACAAGAAACAATATATCCATAGGTATGTCAATTTTGAGTACAAAGATAATGCAAACCGGATACAGAACTTTCATGTTTGCATGAAAAAGTTATGTTGATTAGGATAGGAAGTTAAAAACATTCCGTATGTTTGAAGCATTTATTGGGTATATTTGCATAATTAAAGAATCAAATCAAGAAGTTTATATATGAAGGTTATCCGTGCTTTCTGTCTTTGTTGGCTGTTGATGCTGGCAGACGGAGTGTCAGCTCAGTTGGTAGATAAAGTGCTCAGTGTTTTAGGTGAGGATAGTGTGGGGAGTGTCACAGTGGCAAGGACTGACTCCGATTCGATTCAGTTGTCGCTTGTCCGGCAGGAGTTGGAAACAGCCCGGCTGAATGAGGCGAACCTGCGGATGGAAATGGAGCAGATGAAGTTGGCGGGCTATGCGGCCGATTCGGTGAAGCTGGCATTGCAGAAACAACGCATTGATTCGTTGCGGACGGTGACACCGGGTATTCCGGTGGTGGTGGAGAAGGACACTTTGTTCTATCTGTATGCCAAGCGTGGAGGGCATACGCCCCAACAGCGAGCCAAAGATGTAAGCAACGTCATCGAAGCATTGGGCACGCGTTTCAATCTGCGTCCGGACTCTGTTTATTTAGAGAGTACGGATATTGTTACAGACTTGATGTATGGCGAAAAGGTCATCATTTCCTTTACCGATCAGGATGCTTTGTGGGAAAACTGTACCCGCGACCAGCTGGCCGCCAGCAAGAGGCATGTCGTGGTGGACAAACTGAAAGCCATGCAGAAGGAGCATAGCTTGTGGCAGTTGGGTAAGCGTATCTTGTACTTTATCCTGGTGCTTGTGGGACAGTTCTTCTTGTTCAAGTTTACCAACTGGCTGTTCAGAAAACTCAAACTACGCATTCAGAAGCTGAAGGATACCAAGCTGAAACCGATCTCTATTCAGGATTATGAATTGCTGGATACGCAGAAGCAGGTCAACCTGCTGGTGTTTGTTGCCAACCTGGTGCGTTATGTAGTCATGCTGTTGCAGTTGCTGCTGACGGTTCCGTTATTATTCTCCATTTTCCCTCAGACCAAGAGCTTGGCTTATACATTATTCTCCTACATCTGGAATCCTATAAAGGTCATCTTGAATGGAATAGCCGACTATATACCCAATCTGTTCACTATCTTTGTGATATGCTATGCGGTGAAGTATCTGGTCAGACTGGTGCGTTATCTTGCCAATGAGGTGCAGGCTGAACGGCTGAAGATAAACGGCTTCTATCCGGATTGGGCCATTCCTACCTATCATATTGTGCGCTTCTTGCTTTATGCGTTTATGATTGCCATGATTTACCCTTATCTGCCGGGTTCCAAGTCGGGAGTCTTCCAGGGAATCTCCGTGTTTGTCGGCTTGATTGTTTCGCTCGGTTCCAGTACGGTTATCGGCAATATCATTGCAGGACTGGTCATAACCTACATGCGGCCTTTCAAGCTGGGTGACCGCATCAAGCTGAACGATACTACGGGCAACATCATTGAGAAAACACCGCTCGTCACCCGCATCCGTACTCCGAAGAATGAGGTGGTGACCATTCCGAACTCTTTCATCATGTCTTCCCATACGGTCAATTACAGCCAGTCTGCCCGTGAGTATGGATTGATTATCCATTCGGAGGTCAGTATTGGCTACGATGTTCCGTGGCGGAAGACACATCAGCTGTTGATAGAGGCTGCATTGAATACTCCTGGAGTGATAGATGATCCCCGTCCGTTTGTATTGGAGACTTCCCTTCAGGATTATTATCCGGTTTATCAAGTGAATGCCTATATCAGGGATGCCAACAGCCTTAGCCAGATTTACTCTGATTTGCATCAGAATATCCAGGATGCCTTCAACGAAGCAGGCATCGAAATCATGTCTCCTCACTACATAGCTACGCGTGACGGCAGTGAGACGACCATACCCAAGGATGACTTACGGGAGAAAAAGCAGTAAGGGAGCCGGTTATCGTGCCAGTAAAATCTCTGCAAACGGTACGTAGAACATAAACATCCTCCATTCCTTTGTCTGGAAATCATAAGTTTCGATGAAGTCGCCTTCACGATAGCCTGCAAACTGCACGTAGAGTTTCCTTGTCTGCCCGTCCTTGGAGTAGTACATGGCAGCGGAGCGTACGGCGTTGGGGTAGGTGGCGAAAGGCTCTTTCAAGTTTCCGGCAGTAGTATCCCATAAGCAGAATTGCGTATCTCCACCATTGGCACGGGAAACGATATAGCCTCCTTTGCATTGCAGGCTGTTTGGGTTTTCGGGGGATGGTTCCATAATCCGGAAAGGTATCAAGGCTTCGGCTTTGATGGGGTCGTAGCAGTGCATCTTTTCTTTGGCGATGTCTATCACGACGGGCGAGAAGGTGCCGTCGCCGTTGTTGGCCGAGAGCAGCATGTGGGCGTCGGCTATCACGCCCGGATAGCGTGAGAGGGATTCGGGCTTCAGTCCATCCGGTAATGGTATTTCGGGAGTATGTATCGGTGGCATATTCAACCGGGTATATACCGGATAAGAGATGCTACAGTAGGTGAGGAGCTTATCTCCGGCCATTTCCAGGGAAACAGTGTTGTTGAAGTCCGAGCAGATGGTAATTGCGTTACGTTCTACCGGGTTACACCAATAGTGCATGCAGAGGTCGTATCCGTCGATGAAACTACTGCCGTCTTTCTCCCGTATCCCGCAGAGGATGTTGGTGCCGGGGATGTTGGCGGCAAGGTGGAAATCTTCGTCGTCATGGAACTGGATTACTTCCGATATTTCTTGTGTTACCAGGTCGATACGGGTGATGCCGCGGGGAACGGTCGGTGTGTAAATGGCGTGGGAGTTGGTGATACCGTAGAGATATGGTTCTTCGGGGGATTGTCCGTCGGCTACCGAAATCTGGCCGAGAGGCTGAAGCTGTCCTGCCCGTTCCAGGAACATTTCTACCCGTGAGGCGGGCCAGTGTCCGGGGGCAAGGAAAGTAATGCTGTTGGTGGTTTGCTCCGTGGTAACGGCGCGTGTGTAGCGTGAATACCCTTCGGGAAAGAGAGGATTGTCGGCTATCGGCCAGTAGATGTCCAATATGATTTGGTCGCCGCTCTGCAAGCCGTCGGCTTTGACGGTCACGGCATCACCGGGATTGAAGGTCTTTCCGGCATCGGATATGGTGATATTGGTCACAAAAGCGGGTTGTTTCTCTTTGTCGTCATCACTGCAAGCGGCAAGTAGCAGGCTGATTAGTAGCAGGAAGTGTATCTTCTTCATCATAGTTATGTATTGACAAATGCAAATATAGGGCTTTTTCTTGTATTCCTGCGGATAGGCTTTGTTTTTGTCGTATGAGATGGAAAAATCCTCCTACGAAACATGGTCTTTTGCTTCGTGGGAGGAAAGTGGTTGTTCGGCAGGGCTTCGGGGGAATGCGCCTGCTTGCGTGCCGGCTTGGATTATTTGCTGCGCGTCACCGTGTGCAATACATTCCCTTTCTTGTCAATCATGCGCAGTTCCAGTGTCTTTTTGCTGGCCGATACAATGGAGAAACCCGGTTCGGGGCTGCAGAATACGGTCCCTTCGATGGGCTTCACCTTGCGGGCGAGCGAACCGGCAGAATTGGTGATATAGTCGATGTCGCTGCCTGCCACGCGTACGTGCTGGAAGTTGTGGATGTGCCCGCAGATGTACATATCCACCTTGTGCTTGCGCAGGATGGGATCGAGACGTGCCTGCATATCCGCGCGTTCGCTCTCGTCCTTCGGGGTTTCGGCATAGATGGGATGGTGTCCGGCAACGATAACCCAGTCCTCTTTGGCGGTAGTCAGTACGGAATCTATCCAGGAAAGTTGTTGCTGGTAATCCTGCTTGCAGGCATCGGGATAGGTCTCGCTTTCGTTGCGGTATTTGTCAATCATCGGGGCGGTGTCTACCCAAAGGATGCGGATGGTAGCGCCGTTGTCCTCGAACGTCTTGGTATAATAACGGGCGGGCATGGTCCAGCGGCGGCTGATATTACTGTAGTCGAGCACAGCCTGCGTATTGCCGCGGTATTCGTGGTTGCCCAGCAGGGGGAACCAGTCTATCATCAGCTCCGGGTGGCTGTAAATAAGTTCGTAGTTGGTCATCCAAAGCGGGTCGTTCACGCTACGTACGCCTTCAAAGTGGTGTACATCGCCGGTGGCAAGAACGAATTCGGGGCCTACTTCTTCTGCCATTTGTCCCATCAGTTCGGCGATGGGCTTTTGGTCGTAGTAGCCGTTACGGCCGAGGTCGTTGGCTACGTAGAAGTTGAACTTCTTGTCGAAGATGGAGTAATCGGTGATTTGGGCAATGGCTGCGTTGCCGAGTAGGGCAATAAACAGTAAAAGGAATATTTTCTTCATTGTCATTATTAAATTGTTGAGTAGTTAATGTTGATAACTTGTTGAGATAGAATTCGCTGTTTAAAAATTAATCTTCACTCCCGCATTCACTTTCACGCCGTAGTATTCTGCCTGCATGGTACGGTCTTTTGTGCCCTGGTAGTAGCGTAGCGGCTGGTTCAGCAGGTTGTTGGCTTCGGCGTAGAAGGTAGTCTTGAATTTCTTTCCGAAGGTATAGCTGGCGTTTACGTCCATATAGTTCACCTTGTCGTAGTAGCGGTCGTAGAAGGTGCTTTCTCCCATTTCGTCGATGAAGTCGGAAGCGAAGTTATAGCTCAGGCGCAGATTCAGACCGCCTTTCTCAAAGTATAGGGAAGCATTTGCGGTATGCTCCGGAGAGCCTGGCATGCTCAAGTCTTTCTCATTCTCGCGGCCTTCGAAGTTGAAGTCTTCCACACGGGAGTGGGTGTAGGTGTACGTTCCGTAGAAACCTACACATTTCAGAGCGGGAGCAATGAAGCTGAAGTCGCGCTGGTAGGATAACTCTACCCCTACCAGGTTGGCGTTGCCCGCATTCTTGGGTTGGGTGAAGCGGGTGTAGGTGTTACCCTGGTATTCGTAGTTGGTGCTCACCTGGTCTACGATGAAGTCGTCTATCTTCTTGTAGAAGATGCCGGCGCTTATCAGACCGATGCTGCGGAAGTAGTAGTCGGCACTCAAGTCGAAGTTGTAGGAGACGGTAGGTTTCAGCTCCGGGTTTCCGATGGTGATTTCGTTGTCGGAACGTTTGATGTTCACACTGGGCACGAGGGCCGAGTATTTGGGGCGTGACAAGGTTTGGGTAAACGAACCGCGCACTTTGAAGTCATCGTTTACATTCCACTTTACGAGCAGCGACGGCAGGAAGTTGATGTAGCTGTTGCGCTGACGGTCGGTCTTGCTGGTGAGGTCTTCGTCGGCATCGTAGGTGCGTCCCGTATAGGCAAGGTTGGTGTTCTCTATGCGAAGTCCGGTCATCAGTTCCACGTCTTTTGTCAGTTTTTGGTCGAAGCGGAGGTAGCCGGAAGTCACGGTTTCGCGGGCGTTGAAGTTTCCGGCAAGTTCTTCCTGTACCTGCTCTTTCTCAAAGAGGGAAGCGTTGTTCAAGTCTAAAGAGCCGGTGTATTCCTTGCTGGCGTAGATGCCTGCCTGGTATTTGTTGTTGGGCATGAAGTTCTTGTTGGTCTGGTCCACTGTATTTGCTAGGCTGTTCGTCATGAAGGCATCCTCGTCCAGAGGAGAGTATTCGTAGAAGTCCACTTCTTTATCCTTGGTCTTGCGCACTACCTTTGCGCCGAACTTCAGCTTGTTGCCGTTCTTGAAGGGAAGTTTGAAGTTGGCGGAGAACTTCAGGTCCTGCTCCTTGATGTCTTCCTGCTGTTCCGTCAGCTCTTTCAGGCTGAATTCATCGTTCAATGTCATGGTAGAGCCTGTTTTGGGGCTGGCAAAGGGTTGGCGTTCGTCGCTCAGGTCCATGTCGAACTTCTGTTTCTTCAGTTGGAAGTCGATGTAGCGTTCGTTGGGACGTTCTTCGCTGGCTTTGGCATAGCTGGCGTGCCAGTCCATGGAGAGGGCGCCGAAGAGGTGTTCGCCGCCGAGGGCAAAGTCCATGGTGCGCTGGCGTTCCAGGCGGGCGTTACGGTTGTCCGGCGTACCGGCTTTGGTCTGTATGCGTACGGTGGCGTTGCCGTCGGGGTCAAGGTCTTTCAGCGTGGTACGGTAGCGGTTCTCCCAGTCGTTGCGGTTGTTGAAGATGCCTTTGAAGGTGAGTTTGTGGTTGGCATTGATGTCCCAGTCCAGTGCGGCGGAGTAGCTTTGGCGTTCGCGGGTGACGTAGTATTGGCGGATTTGGTAGTCGTTGACGTACGTCTTGCCGTTGTCATCCTGCTCCCATACAAATTCGGTGTCGTAGGAACCAGAAGGTGAGTTCTGATAGGAGGCCGATACAATCAAGCCGAGTTTGTCGTTGAAGAAGCGGTCGCCGTAGGTGAAGCCAAGGTTCAGTTGCGCCTTTTCGCTCACCCAGTTGTAGCCGGTTCCGGCGGTGGCGGCAATGGTACGCTTGTAGGGGGAGTTCTTGGTGACGAGGTTGATGCTGCCGCCGATGGCGTCGCCGTCCATATCGGCGGTTACTACCTTGTTCACTTCGATGGTCTGAATCATGTCTGCCGGAATGAGGTCGAGCTGTACGTTGCGCGTATCGCCTTCGGCAGAGGGAACGCGGTTGCCGTTGATGGTGACGGAGCTGAGGTCGGCACTCGTGCCCCGCACTTGCCCGAAGCGTGCCTCGCCTTGGTCGTACTGCACGTTGATGCCGGAGATGCGTTTAAGGGCGTCACCGATGTTGGAGTCGGGGAACTTGCCTACCTGGTCGGCAGAGACTACATTCGTAATCCCCATGTTGTTTTTCTGTGAGTTGATGGCACGGCGCTGTCCCTGGAAGGCGCCGCCTACCACCACTTCCTGCAACTCCACGCCTTCGTTCAGTACGACGTCTTTTTCCAGTGTACGGCCTGCGGGGATGGTGATTTTCAGTTCTACGGGAGAGTAGCCCACGTAGCTCACCTTTACTGTATAGGTTCCCGGGTCAAGGTTAGAGAAAGTGTAGAAGCCGTTGACGTCGCTCGTCACGCCAGTGTGTAGTTTCTCGATGTAGATGGATGCGCCCGGGAGAGTTTGTTTAGTGGCGTCGATGATGCGTCCACGTACAGTTCCTTGTTTCGTGACATTTGCTTTTTCGTCGGCAATGGCCGTATTGACGGTGGCGGTGAATAGGAGTAAGAATAAGAATGCTCTCAAAATCTGTTTCATACTTGTTATTATCTGTTAATAATCTGCCGCAAAAGTAGAGGGTTGCCGTTACGTGGAGGTTGCGGAGCGTTGAAGAACAGATAACGATTCAGTTACAATGAGGTTACATAAATTCTTGGAGGTAGTACCTTTTCGGCGGTATCTCCCTTTGCCGTCATCTGGCAGACTGATGCTAAAGATGCACGAGATGTGCATCTCGGACTGTATGAGATGTACATCTCGAGCAACATGAGATGTACATCTCGTGCAGGGGAAGGTATAGGGGTTGGTGTCTTATCCCGTAGCCTGGCAGCGGATAAGTACCTTCTTCTCGTCTGCCAGAGTAGTGGCAAAGAGATAAGTGCCTCCCCCTTCGGCCAATTTCAGTCGTTTGCGCAGTTCGGCCACGGTGGCGGGGAAGTTGCGCACGGTGAGGTTCGCCTTTTTCTCGGCAGCCAGCATCTCTTTCACTTCTTTCTTGCCGAAGCCGCAGGAGGAGGTAATCCGGAACTTGCGGCCGGGGAAGTCCGGCAGGAAGTGGTCCGAGGTGTAGAGGTGGCTGTTGGGATGCAGTTTTTCCACCTTATACAATGAGGAGAGGCTGCGGAATGCACCGGCTTTCAGCACGGAGGCATTCGGTTCGTAGAGGTATGATTTCAGTTGAGGGGTGTAGGGGCATGCACGCTCCTTCTCCTGCCGGCGGGTGAAGACGAGGGCTTGGGGAGCCGGTACACCGGTGAAGTTGACGCAATGAATGGGGATGTCGTCTGCCGGCACTCCTTCGCCTTGTCCCAGCAAGAGCAGCAGTTCCTTGCATTCGTTGCCCACGGAGACGATGTGTGCCTGGTGGACATGCTTCAAATCGTTCAGGGCAAGGGTGAGGTCGAGCATGGGGGAGAGTTTTACCAGTACGTGTCTTGCCTTGCGCAGCAGCAGTTCTTCGAGGGCGGCTATATCGGGTTCGCAGTCGCCGATGGCTACGGTCTTTCCACCGTGTCCGTCGCGGCGGGCAGGGTCTATGAATATACAGTCCACGGGCTCCATCTCTTGCAGATGGCAGACGCTGTCTGCGTGGCAGACGGAGATGTGGTTCAGGCCGAGGACAGGGAAGTTGTGTGCGGCTATCTGGCAGAGGGTTTCCTGGCGCTCGACGTAAGTGGCATGCCCGAAGCGGGAGGAGAGATAGGCGCAGTCGATGCCGAAACCTCCGGTGAGGTCGGTAAAGGTGCCGGCTGATGCGGGGGTACTGTTCTGCGCGGGATGTTCTTGTTCTGTATGTAGCAGGTTAGTTATAATCTCCGCTTTATACTGTGCCGTTGTTTGGGAGGAGCATTGTTCCAGAGAAAGGTGGGCGGGGTAGAGTATATGCTCGTTCTCGGCCCATGCGGGTATCTTCTCTTTGGCAATCTGCCAGCCGGAAATCTGTGTGATGGCGGCGGGCATGTCTACCGAAGGGTAGCGGCGTGCCTGCAAGGCAAGGCTGCGCACGTCGTCGCGGCGATGCTCGCGGATGAAGCGGAGGGTGTCTTGGGATAAAGGCATGGCTTGGCTTATTTATTCTGATGCAAAGTTATCTCAAAAAGGACAAAGTGGGGCATAAATTCGCAGCTTTCTGTCTGATTATTTTTCAGACAAAGATGACGCTGATAATACAGATTAAGAATATTAAAAATCCGCGTCATCTGCGTCATCCGCGTCAAAGCGATAGCAAATTTAAGTTTCCGGACAAGCTGGGGGTGAGAGTTAAGGGATGACCCGGTATCGCTCCTTTGCCGTCTGCCTGCTGACGCGGTTGAAGTGCCACCATTCGCTGGGTAGCGGGTGGAATCCGGCTTCTTTCATTACCTGCCGGAGCAGCAGCCGGTTTTCACGTTCTTGTTCCGTCAGCTTGCCTTGTGCCACGAGCACGGCTTCTTCTGTGATGTGGGCTTCCCTGCCCAGATGGTCTACCGGGGTGCCCATGGGCAGAGGGGTTCCTTTATCGTCGAGTATGCTGATGTCCACTGCCAACCCGTAGTTGTGCAGGCCGCCGCCGCGTGAGGGGTTGGAGACATAGATGTATTTGGAGGTTCCTTTCACTACGTTCCACATCTTCTGCTGTACGGACAAGGGGCGCGCTGCGTCGTAGACGATAAGGCTGTAGCCGGGGTACTGTTCTTTCAGCAGGCGTTGTGCCCGCTTCAGGCTTTTCATGGCATCGGGGTGCAGGTAGGCTTCTTTCAGGTCTTCGTACAATAGGGTTCCGGTGAAATTGTCGGCACGGGTGTACATCAAGTCGATGGCGATGCTGCTGTCCGCTTCGGCGATGCTGACGAAACCGAGGGAGTCCAGGTAGCGGGCTGTTCGGCTTTTGGCCGGAGCCGGAGGGACGGGTGCCGCTATGGTGTCGGCGTACGGGATGGTGGTCTCCGTATCTGGGTCTTGTGTCTGCTTTGGCGCTTGTTTTCTGCTACAACCGCATAGTGAGCAGCCAAGCAGCAGATATAACAAGTAAAAGAAATATCGTTCCATCTTACAAGGCATTCTTGGCGGTAAGGATTGATTTCATCAAGGCTATGTCCGAACTGACTTCTCCCTGCATCAAGTATTTGTTTTTCCGTTGGCAGGTGGCTTCGTAAATCTCCTTTGCCTTTGCTGTGTCCTTGTCCCGGTAGAGTGCCAGGGCGCAGAGCAGCCGCTGTTTGGAAGACGTCACATCCTTATATTGCCGGATGTAGGTATCCAGCTCATCGGTATATAATTCTTCTGCCCGTGCGGTCCTCTTTGTCACCAGTGCGGTGAAGAGCAGCTCGCAAGCGTTTTCCTTTATCAAAAGTCCGATGACTTCGTGCCGGTGGCTCATTATTTTCTCAAATGCATTGTAGGCGGCTTCCCATTCTTCGCAGTCGAGCAGGCGCGAGGCGCTCATCAAGGCTATGGTGACCTGCAGGGCATCTTTGTAGTTGATGTCTTCCGTTTGGCTGAACCATTCGGCAGGCATGTCCTTAGGACGCATGCCCTCTTGCACCAATGCGTTGATGCGCAGCTGGGTGACCAGTGCCTGCTTGCTCTTGCTGTCCTTGAGAAGCAGGCGCATGTTGTCGGCATCATTGCCGATGCCGCCCATCTTCATGGGGATGCCGTTCATCCCTGCAAGGAGAATGCCAATCAAAGAGAGCATCAGAAGGAAGAATTTCAGCAGGTAAGGCAGCCCGTCTACGGTCAGCAGGGGGAGGAAGGCAAGGATGGCGGTCAGCAGGTTGGCAAGCACTCCACCCAGGTTGTACAAGGTGGTTGGGATATCTTCAAGAGGCCTTTCGGGTGGGGTAAGCAGGCATTGGCCTCCCGTTCCGGCAAGGCTGAAACGCTTGATGCATAATTTCCCGTCTTTCCGTATGAAGGTAAGGTTGAAGATGCGGAAGGAGACGAAGCGGTAGCCGGTTGCCAGTCCGCAGACAAGATGCCCGCCTTCGTGCAGAAGCACTTGCAGGAAGATGGAGAACAGCAGAATCAGTATGGCTAACAAGGAAACTCCTACTGTCTCCAGCATGCCGGTTTCGGCAAACTTGCTGTGTAAACCGTCGAACGAGTCTCCCAAAACCAGGACTCTTACACCTATTATTCCTACAAAGCCGATGCATGCCCCGACCATGAATCCTCCGGCCAATTTAAATACTTTCTTCATCCTGATATCTTGATAAATGTGTTTGCCGGCAAAGGTAAAGGATTTTATCTGAAATGCAACAGCTTGCCCCATGTATCATAAAAAGAAAGAGATTGTGATTGCCACAACCTCTTTCCGTCACCTAAACCCACTACGCAGGCTACAGATAGGGAATTATAGTAATATAGATACCCGTAATGATGGCCGAAGTGATTACTCCTGAAATATTAGCCCCCAAGGCATCTCCCAAGATGAAGGAATTGGGGTTGTCCTTGCTTACTATCTTCTGGGCAACCTTCGCCGTAGTAGGCACGCAGCTCACGGCTGCAATTCCGATGACCGGATTGTAATTGCCCCGCTTGATGAAGTACATGATGTATCCTCCAATGATTCCGCCGATACCGGAGAGCAACAGTGCGCCCATGCCCAATACCAACAATTTAAGAATTTTAGGGTCGAGCAGCAGATGTGCGTCGCAAAGTACGCCCAACAACAGGCCGAGCATGAAAGTAGAACCATACAACAGCGGACCGCTTACAAAATCGTAGATATGCTTCATCCCCGATTCGCGTACTGCCACTCCGAGGAACAAGGAGAAGAACAGCGGTGAGGCAACCGGGAACAGAAAACACAGTACAGCACACAATATAGCCGAGAAAGCCAGTTTTACTTTGGCATCATAGTTTTTGGGCGGCTTCTTGCTCGTCATCTTGATGGCGCGCAGGCGTTTCGGCACCAGCAGCTTCACCAGATAGGGGTAACCGCCATATGTCAGTCCCAGATAGAGATAGGCCACTACTGTGATGGGTACAAACAGATGTTTGGCCAGGGCCAAGGAAGTGAAAAGCACCATCGGTCCGTCCGCACCTCCTACCATGGCTACGGAAGCGCTTTCTTTCAAGGACAGTCCCAATGCAGATGCGATGGGTACAGTCAGGAAAGTTCCCAATTCGGCACATAGGGCAAGGAATATGCTGGCAAACGGTTTCTGTAGCAGGAAGCCCACATCGAGCAGGGTACCGATACCCATAAATACGAAGCATGCAATCAATCCGTTGCTGAAGGTCAGGGTGTAGACCGGTTGCAGGAAGTCTATCTGCATGGTGTTCATCAAGTCGTCCGTATCCGAAAGCATCGGGTCCAGAAAGAGATTCCCCAATGTACCGTCGGGCATGAAAAGGGTGCCGCAATTAATGGCGACCATACCCAGTCCCATGGGAATCATGACCATAGGCTCCAGTACGCCTTTCCATCCCAGGTATATGAGCAGCAGGCCCAGGGCTATTAAAAATACACGGGCAGAGGAGAGCAGCCAGCCGCTTTCCATCATTGTTCCGAATCCTTGGAACAAGGTTGCAAAATCTATATTCTCCATGATTAGTCTTTGTTTTTGGTGTCGTTGTTCTTTTTAGTCTTGTTCTTGTTGTCACGGTGGCTGATGGCATCTTCCAGATACATCATATGGGTATCTTCTGGGTAGAAGTAGTCTACCAGGTTTCTTTTGGAGACACCGTGGCTTACTCCGTGGTAATAGCCCCGAGGCTTTTCGTTTTCACGGTCCACACCCCGGCTGTAGTCTTCGCGCGTGTCGTTGCCGAAGATGTTTCCGTGCATGGAGGGGGTGTGTAGCATCAGTTCCATCTTCTGGCGGAACTTCTTTATACGGCGCAGGCGGAGTAACTCCTGCTGGTGGGAACTGTAGAAATCGAGTGAATCGGCTGCGCTGGCTATCAGTTTGATGATGAATGCCACAAAGAAACCGATTGCAAAAGTGAGCCCCATCATCTCAAGGGTGGGGAGGAATAAATCGGACATAGTTATGATATTAATGTGATGAAATGGATAATAAAAAAGCGAAAGATGTACATGCAGTACACCTCCGGTAATGGTTTGCAATAAGTCCGATAAAGTCTAAATCAGGATATGCAGCAGTGCATAGATGTAGTATCCGCAGGAATAGCGGAGGGCACTGGGATTGAATGAAAGGTTGGCGCTCTCTCCGGCAGACAGATGGCTGGAAAGCAGATGCTCCAGTTGCCCGGCTGGTTTCAGAATTCTCATCTTCAGGAATTTCGGAGAGGCGTGGTTATGTGTGTATAGGCTGTTCGGACACAACGCTTCGTTGGTCCAGCAGTCGGTATTTTCGTCATTGAATAGTGAACGGTGGGTGGCTGTGTACGATGCGCACTGTGTGTAGGCGGTAAAGGAGCATTCGGAGGCCGGACTTCCGACAACTATTCCCGCCGGACTCATGGTAGTATTCCGTGAGTCCGGCTGTTCCTCCTGGGAGATGGCAGTCAAACCCAGACAGAGGAAGGTAAACATAAGTATGTAATACAGATGTTTCATCATAGTAAGGTAAAGGAACAAATAACTTTGGACAAAGTTATATATTCCGCTGTATTTTAAGATTAATTGTCTTTTTCCTCTGCAGGAAGTATTCTGAAGGACTGGTTGCGGCATTTATATGCCCAACCGTTCCTTCAGTAACCGGTATCTGGAGAGGCTTACCCGTAGCTTGACGCCACTTTTTAACGTCACTTGGTAGGTCTCTTTTCCATACTGTTCTACTCGTGATATCTGGGTTACGTTGACAATGCTCGAGCGGTGGATGCGGACAAAGTTATCTGCTGGCAAATGTGTCTCGAAGTTTTTCATGGTCTGTTCCTTGATGTACTCTCCGTCTGATGTCACCAGGGTTGCGTAGTCCCCACAAGCCTGGATGTATAATAGGTCTTCCACTTTGATGATGTGAATCCGGGAGCCGTCTTTTACCGTGATCCGGTCAATACTTTCTTCTTGTGGCAGGGGAGCGGCCTTTTCTGCCTCGGGGCGGTGAAATTTTCTGTTTGTAATGAAGTGCCTGCCACAATCTGCAGATGATACCACAAAAGGATAGCTGTCCAGGCAGGAATACCGAACAAGAGGCAGAAAGGAATGGTGGGGGCAAAGGGGATGTATGCTATTCCGGCTATTCTTACCATTATGTCGCATATCATGAAGCTGCCGGACAGCCAGAAGAGAACGCCGGCTATGGCTACGATGACATTCGTTCTATACATGGAGACGGTGCCTACAATAAACCATGCAAGGTAGGCAAGTGCCGGTACCCAGCGGTAAAGATAATCTGTTATCGGGTGTGCTTCCATCGCTTAATCTTTTATTTCAAGGCCTCCGAAGGATATGTTTCCGCGTATCATAAGTACGCACCATTCTTGTTTGGCAGGTGTGCCTTGCCAGCGTTTGTCTTCACATCCACCGCAAAAGCAGCTGCATTCTATGCGTACTTGCCAGTCGGCGGGTATGTACAGTTCCACTCTTCCCCAACTGCAGTCCAGGTCTATGTAGGTTTCTCCGGGTGCTATGTTCGTGTGGCGCAGGTCGATGGTAGTACCGCCGAAATAGGTGCGTATGTTCGCTCCCTTGAAAAGCTCGTCGAGTACGACGTGGCGTACGGCACTCAGGGAGTTGTTGGAGTAGAGGAATCCGTCGTCAGACTGGCATTGTTGTTCCTCTTGCTCTCCCATTCTCTTGTTCATCATCCGTTGTACCATCTTGGCACGGCGATGCACTGTCCTTTGGTGTGTCCAGTTTCTCCTATGGTGATGTCTGAGAAAGAAGATGCCGATGAGGATAAGGGCCAAGGGCCACAGCATGGCTTGGAAATTGCCGGGGAATAGCATGAGTTTGCTTCCCAAGAGGTAGAGTCCCGCCAGCAATAGGACACCTCCTGACAGATAGTGCTTGCGTATCATGGTATAGATACCTGCTATTATAAATAAGGAGTGCCAGGCAACCAGCATATTGAACCATGCTTCGGTGATGATACCCATATTGCGTGCGAATAGCAATAAGCCTGAAAGGATAAAGAGCGAGGCGGTCAGCACTTTGCCGGAGCCTGCATAGGATGGGAATCGGTGAATCCGGAGTTATCTGTTCCTCCACCAATACCAGATGAAGCGTAGCCCGGTGCCGAGAAGCGCGAGAGAAAGTCCGGTATAGAACACTGCGATGAAGGAGTCGGGCAGAAGGTGGCAGGTACGTATTACAATTCCCATTGCAATCATGCCTATCATGACAATCCATCCTTTTACGTCGAAAAAGGAAAAGGGGCAGTGCTTCCCTTTCTTCTGTGAGATACGGAGAGTATGTTTCTTGTACAGCCTATGGAAAATAATGCCGAAGAACAGAAGGAATACCAGGCTGGCTTCGCAGACTTTGAATAGCCAATAATGTCCGTCATCTATCCAGCAGGTCAGGCCTATACGCAGAATATTGACTCCTGCCAATGACCATATGGTTCCGGCAGTTATGAGCAGTGTATTTGGAGATACTCCGTATTTCATGATGAAGGTTGTTTTATTACACAAATACCGGGCTTGTATAGCGGAGTCCAAAAATTAAAAGAGGCTCTATTCTATTAAGAATGAGCCTCTTGTTTGTGGACCAGCCTGGGCTTGAACCAGGGACCTCCAGATTATGAGACTTTATATTTAGACTTTATAAAAGGCTATTTATCAACAAGTTTATAATCTCTTTGTAAGCTTGTTAGTCAACAATTAGTCAACATCAAATTTACGATACAAATATACAAATTCTTGTTTATTTTAAGATGTTTCATTCCATTTGATTTAAGGATTTGTTCAACATTTCTGTAATAGGGGGTATCCTCTCTAAAAGGTCGTATTAGTCCATACATGGAGTTAAATGGGTCTCTCCATTAACCTCTTTATCTTTTATAATGGCTAAGTAGTGTATAGTTGAAATACAGCCATCTCTCCATTCCAGTATTTAATAATGAGATATTAACATTAGTTTCCCCTCTGTAATATGGTTAACTTCGTATCAGATTAATTCAATTATCAAATTAATACAATTATGAGACTTACCAAGAAGAACTCTCCTAAAAGTTACACTATCTACTACCTACCACAAGAGATTAAAGAAACTATGGTTACAGAGGTCAGTTACCTGCCTATTACCAGAGAGAGACTGGAACAGTTCTTTAAAGATGCGGCAAGTAAACGAAAGCCTAAATTAGTCAAGAAGCGGAAACAGTCAAGGCAGCAAGGGAGTTAATTCCATGCTGCCTTTATACTTCAATACTTATTTCCTTTTATAAGTCATTTTAGCATATTCTACCCCTCCATCATCCTCTTTCTCCATATATTCAAGAACTAACTTGCTGTTGGATATTTCAAGAACATTCAAATCAAGAGCATAAGTGGCATCAATAGGTCTAAGTGTCAGCAGCTTATTACTCAATGCCCATTTCCCTTCATCTAATTCCGAATTATCCAAATCATATTCAGTATATGTACCGTCAGCTCTGAATGTAAGATTACCAAAATATTCGCATTCATCTTTAGGTGCATGACTCCATTCTCTGTTTTCTTCAGGATATTCTGGCTCTATTTCATACCCTTCTTCGTAAGTTAGTACCCATTGACCTACAATGTTCTCTGTAGTAGGTGTACTTTCTTCTTCGTCATCATCACTACATGCTGCGAAGTTAACACTCATAATTACGGCTACGATAGCCATTCCAATAAATCTTAATGTTCTCATTTTAATTAATAAATTAAGTTAGTAATATAGTTTATAAATATTTATCCACTCCATTTGTACAGCGTACCGTCTTCCGTTCATCCAGCATTCTCATGTACTGCAAGTTCTTTGTCTTATTGTACATGAACTTATCCTCATGCCAAAGGTGGTAAACAATACCTGCGAACTTCAAATACCGTTTCCGGCAACCACTGTTCAGCAGACGCTTGCCCAAATCAATATCCTCACTTCCCCAACCCTCATAGAATTCATCATAACCGTTTACCTTGATAAAATCCTCACGGAAGAAGGACATGTTACAGCCCAATGCAGCCGAACGCTTTCTACGGTATCTCGGAGCCAAGAAGCGAGCCAGCCATATACAATGGATTGCATTCTCCGGCTTGCTTTCAATTCCTTTCGTCCAGACATGAATCGGGCGTACCATACCGGACTTACATATTTCCTCTGTCAGCTCTTTGCCCAAGTTTACCCTTCCACCTTTCACGTAAATGCCACGGCCAGCTTCACGGAGATGGTCGGCTATCAGCTTTGGATGCAGGAACACATCACCGTCTATCTCTATGATATAGTTTCCCGTACTACGGGCTACACACTTGTTGCGCATCATAGCCAATCGGAAACCTTTATCCTCATGCCACACATGTATGATTGGAAACGGTGCCTGCTCTTGCAGCCTTGCTATCAACGAGGCGGTCTCTTCCGTAGAGCCATCGTCTCCTATAATGACCTCATCGGGCAGGACTGTCTGCTTGAACAAGCTGAGTAAACATACTTGCAGAGCATCGCAACGGTTGTAAGTAGAGACTATTACGGAAATCTTCCCCAAGTCCTTTCTATTCATTACTACCAGATTTAAATAAGTTAATCAGATTAATTATTACCACTCTATACACTCTTGCCTTCTTTTATATGGATATATGGATGAAATGGCTTGAATAAGTGCACAGAGTACACAGCATAAAGCTGCACGCAATTTGATTGATTGCCACGTTAGAAATAGAACTGTCTGTTTTGTGAATATCTGTATCGTAGCCAGTGTTCCCTTACTGACCGTTATACAATAAAGAAGCGTGGGAACATTGAATATTACCAAGTTGAGGCTCTGGACTGCCTTGCACAAATAATAAACAATGCCCACGCCAGATATGTATATAGTTCACCCTACAGAGGTGAATATATAACACTGACGTGAGCGTCCTTGCCTATTATCCTTGTGCATGAAATTGTCCAGATTTCAACTTAGGATAATATCTTAAACGCTCTTCGTTAACTAATATGTCCTTCCAACTTCCCAACGCATTAGGCTGTTAGAATTGCTGCAAAGTTACGAATTTACGTTTGATTGGCAAGAACTTATTGTTTATTAAATGCAGAAAGGCATTCCTACTCCATAAATCAAGGTTAGGAGCAAATTTGTAAAAGGTCTATATAAGTAGAAATTTACTCCCAACTTGAATTATTGGCTTAAAAGGCTGTTCCACTCCATTCTTAATAATTGGTGAGCGCAACCGCCAGTAATCAAAAACTAAGGCAGTCATAGGTATTAAGTAGTTCTTCCTGCCTTAATCCCAAGTATCTCTTGGTAATTGATACACTGGAATGATTGAATAGCTCCATGAGTTTGACAAGTGCAAGCTCCGAACTTTCGCTGTTCATGTTATAGACCTGCCTGCCGAAAGTCTTTCTAAGGCTGTGGCATGAGAAGTTGCCTATATGCAACCTATACTTCCTTTTAACCTCTTTGAGGATTACATTTATCCTCTGTATGGAATAGACCGTACCTTTCCGGCTTACCAATATAGGCGCGTCTATGCCTATAGGACTGATATGCTTGTAGCAGTCACAGATATGCTTCTGTAGCTGCATGTTAATTCTCACAGTCCTTTGCTTTCCCGTCTTGATTTCGATAACGGTAAATTCCTCCGCATTTAATATCTGCTTCCAGCGTAAAGCCAGAATGTCAGATATTCTTAAGCCAGTAAAACAGCCCAGAGCAACAAGAAGCGAGATTTTATAATTCCCGTCTTTGGCTAACTTCCTTATCAAGTTCATTGCCTCGCTCCATTGCAGATAATCTGCGGTTGTACTTGAATATTTAAGTGACATAACGTTCAGTCTTATAATGAAATGAATAAAAGTGAATATCATTTTTAAGTTGAAATATCCAACTTATTGATAATCAAAGAAACATTCACTAATAACAGAAGTGAATATAATAAATAAAGGACACCAAGTTAATGATGTCCTTTGTTACGTTCAAGCCTATATGAACGGCAAATAGGCTTCATCCAATGCACCGCTCTCAATAATCTTTTTGCAAAGTTCATGTGAGGCTTGATTTCTAAGGTCTGTACCATAGCTTTCATCACCAACCATTTGAATGATTGCCACAATGGTTCTCATAAGCTCCTGCTGTAGTGTACGGTGATAATACCTCGTACTCTCTGCAAACCTTTTAGGATTCCAACTATAATCGTTCAAGGCTCTTTCAAGTTCTTGCGCTGCCTTGTATTCGCGACTGTCTTCTATTACCATATCTTTTAATATTTAAGAGGTTTATAAATAAAAAGAGCACCTATACCTTATTATATAGATGCCCTCCATACCAAGCTATCCTTTAACAATGGCATAGCCCAGCAGCAGGATATATCCCACCGCTATAAATGGAAACAATGCCATTGCAATGAAGAATACCAAAGTCGCCAGTAACACATAGAATAAATTCCGTAGCATAATCTCCAGTTTTGAGAAACCAGTAATAGAGTATAATTCCAGATACAGCTAAGAAAGAAACCAACTGTATCTTTCATCACCATGCAGAGCGGATGCAATACCCGTTGCCAGTTCTGTAGCGTTGTAGGCTCTATCCAGAAAGCTGTCTATGTAGCTGCTCTTGTTGCTGCCAGTAAGCAGGTTGTAGAACTTCCACATGGATAGGTCACTGCCAAGACTGCCAAAGTTATCATCATTGATATATGCTTTGGCTACACTGTTTATCTGTGTGTCAGTAAGCAGCATTCTGGGGATAGCTTTCTGATAGCCTTGCGGTAACAGTGGGTAAAGCCTCATTCTCCCAAGTAACTGGCAGAATTGATGTTCTGTCATACTGGTATTGCCAAGTGTCTGCATCAGATGTATGTGCTTGGCAGGGTCGTACTTGTTGAACATTTCCAATACAGCACGATACAGCTCACTTGTATTAGTGACCTCCAGACAGCTAATATAACCGTCCGTAGATACGCACAAGTTGGTGCATACCTGGCATGTAAACCCTATGAACACCTTAAAACGCTCTGCACCCTTTTTACTGTACAGATTGGTATGGTTATAAGCCCTAACTCCACCTACAGTAAGGGTCAGCCTATTACCGTTCACCGTCTCGTAGATGGTAGGTATTTCAATCACGAAAGCGCAACGCTCGTAATAAATGGTCTTGTCACTCTCCAATAACTGATTGGCAGGCTTATGTATTGCTTCTGGAATACGACCCTTGATAACGTGTGACACCCTTATATCCGGCTGCCCTATCCGTTCACCGTTAAAGAAAGTATGTGCTGCATCCTGCACCGTCTCAATGAACGAGACGTGCGACAGTGTAGCCTCGTTGTCTTTGGCGAATACTGGAATTATACAGTCGTCCCTCAAATGCTGTAAGGTCGCTTCAACTGTATTAGCCTCTATGAACAGAGGTCGTTTCCCCTTTGTATCGTCCGTTACAACCGTTGCATCCTCTGCAAATTCGCCTAAATTGCAGTTTCTTCTCTGTGCCATGACTGGCATAATCTGTAATGCTTCCATAATCTGTAAATTATTAAGTTGATAATTAGAAATTTCTCCATCTGAATGCCATATAAATGATAATGTACAGCACTATGGCAAACATTGCCTTTGGTGCTGCAATGAACGGTACAACGAGTATTGCACCAACCGTCAGAATTGCCTTTAAATCTTCCATAAGCGATAATTTATTGGTTAGTAATAAGTGAATTAAAGGGAATGGCGCGCTTTATAACGTAATGCCCCATAGACTTCCGCAATTGTGCTCTGTAATACACAGACATTACTGTAGTAGCCAGTAATACCGTAGCCAAAGCGTTTGCGGTCTGGAATGCGATTGCGTTAAACCGTTCATTTCCCATCTAAGAGAGGTGAGGGACATTAGGGGTAACATGACAATTAAGCGCATAATATACACCTCATGCCTGCTTTCTGGCTGATAATTGCACTTTATGCAGTCTTAATAACTGTATGGAAAGAGTTTCCGTATCTGGAAGGGAGGGGGTATTATTTAGAGACTGCCTAATTTGAGTTGGGGTATATAATGCAGCGTATTGGACTTTAGGATAGCAGGAATGCCCCTAAATGCAAATAACTCCATGCCCATGAAGGTTGGAGCTATTTATTACTACATCACAAGCATATGGAGGTAGTATATTCCGAGAGGCTGGTATTTCTGGGAGGGGGTCTATAAAGTAAGCTTCCTCCGAATTTCCCCAGACCTCGCTAATAAAGTTCGCTGATTATCTTTAAACCCTCCTTACCGTTGATGGTGGTTCGGGTATAGTTAAAGTAATCATTCAAAGTCTGTGCCGTTACTCTTTTAGGGGGTTCGATACCGCATTCTTCATAAATCCGCTTGATTGTAGCCTTTATATAGGTCAGCAGGTATCTGCCGCCAACTTTGAAATAGTCATGCATTAACTCCGTTACTTGTGGAGACTTGCATTTAGCCTTATAGATAGCCAACTTCAAGTTATTGGTGATGTATCGCAGCTTGCGTACTTCTACAATTCCTAACGTATCAACCGCTTCCACTATCAGAGGGTCAGCCTCATAGATGCCATCCCTAAATTCATAGTCGGATTCGGTCTCATAAGGTAAGACCTTCTCCAAAATATCCACTATCACTTTCCTCTTGGAAATGATAGACTTATTGGCGTTACGCAGTTGCAGCCATTCCGCATTGCCTGCTTTATACAGATATGAGCCCCTAAATGCAAAGAAGTATCTCATCAGCGCCTCGTCTGTATAAACAGCAAACAGAGTGTCTTCATTCAGATATATATTCCTTACCATTACATCATTCACATAGTTATCTACCTTACAATACGACTTTCTCTTATTGGCATCCAGAAATTTGTTGAACGGGGAAGTCTCAAGTAATTTGCGGAAGGCATATTGAGCACCGTTATCAGTGGCATTGTTAAGTTCCCTTCTTGTGAATTTATAGCAAACCTCGTATGTATTCACTTCACGCAATACATCTTCCTTACTTCTATAAGTGTAATCATTGAATGAATTGGTAATGTGCGTAATGCGGTTGAGCCCGTTTCTGAACCTGCCTATTATCTGTATCATATCGGAATAGGGGTCCAACACCGTATGCTCAACCAGATACATGTCGGACATCATTATAAGGTCGGGCTTGTAGTCCAGTTCTATATCCATGCCTGCGTTAAATCTGCTTGTGAAGAAGTTGAACTTCTTCATTAGTTTAGGGTCGAATTTGGAATGGGCGTTCTTGAAATTCAATGAATACTTTAACTTACGGACACTCTTGGGAGCACAGAATATGGTGGATTCTTCAAGTATTCCAGCCTTATTCATGAGGGCGTGAATGGCATCCGTAGAGTTGAAGAAGATACAGACACAACCGCTGTCAAATTCATGGATAGTCCGTTTGAAACGTTCCAGTGTGTTATTGGTGTATTGGATATGTATATCCACATGATAGTCAAATTGTGGCTCAATCACCAACATCTGGAAATCCTTGAACCGTGGGTCGGACAGTTCAACCGGAGTGGCAGATACCAGTGCCTTGCCTTTGAACTGGAAGAAGTCGTCTAAAGGCAAGTCAATGCTTTCCCTATAGTCCGCATCCTTCACGAGCTTGTGGGATTCGTCAATCAACATGAAGCATTCACTGTACATATACATATCCAGCTCCTTGAATGCCGCTTTAACCTTGCTGAATGATTCGGGAGTTACCAAGAATTTGTAAAACTTGCCTTCGGAAGCGATGATATACTCCTTAATATCATCCACTCCCACTTTCTCAATTACCCCTATCAGATTGTCATGGACGTGTTTCGGGTCATCACATTTGCACTGGATGGTTGACACATTAGGCTCGATGATTATGGAATGGCGTTTGGCTTTAATCTCGCCATAGGTAGCCCCTAAACCTGTCAGCGTCTTACAAAGTACCGTATCGGTCGGTATCTCTTTAAGGATGGTTTTCAGATAGGGAACCTTACCGTTCTTGTCTTTATTCAGTTTTATAGTATTAATCTTCATAATGGTATATCTTTAAAATGTTATTGATTGGGGGAAACAAGGAGAGAGCTTTACTGGTAACTCTCCCCTTGAGTGTACAGATTACAACAGATGCTTATCTGCCAAGTAGTCCATCAGTTCGTCGGTACGTTCAAGATTAAACTCTACCCGTCCTTTGGGGAAATGGAATATCGATTTGACCTTGCCATAGACTGCTCTAAACAAGGGAACGGTCTGTGGTTTGAACCCATTATCGACCATAAGCTTGAACAAGTCCATTGTGAAGTCCTTGCCTTCTCCATAAGGCTCTACATCATTGGGCTCTACTTTCACATCCTCCGTTTCATTGTTGGTCAAGTATTGCATTATCTTGAGTAAGATGTCTTGGTTGAGTCTCAGCTTGAATTTAGATACTACCCCGGTCTGAATACCAAATGAGGAGTAACCATCCTTGTCTGTGTAAACTTCTATAGTAAGCCGTTCACCTTTATCCATTCTTGAGAGTAATTCTTTGTACGCACTCTCATTGTCGTAGGATGCACTTTTAGGTGTGCCCAAACCTTGTAAACTAAATTTAGACATAATCTTAAAATTTAGAAATTAGACATTAGTTTATTTTGTGAATCGAGAGTGGTGCGCACCGTTTGTCTTTCGATTACGCTGCAAAGTTGGGGATATTAGGGGAGGGCATTAGGGAATAAAATAATCCACCTTTATACTCCCCTTAAGAGAATATAAAAGTGGATTGCTTAATTATCAGATAGTTATACTATCCGTATATGGGGTTTATTGTGTTTATCTTAGTATCCTTGTATTGCTTGATTATCTTCTTTATATTATCGTCATTGTCATTATATGCCTCATTTCTGGTCAGCTTGGTGAAATAGACCAGTTTGGATATGAACAGTAGTTTGCTCTTGGGAGTGTCACCGCTCTTGCCACGCTGGTTATCGAACTGGGGATAGGCTTCAAAGAAGTACAGTAGCATTTGGGTGAACAGCCATATCTGTACGGAGTCTGATGTATTGTAGCCGTTTGGCTCAAACCTTGCTTGATTGAACAAACCATGTTCTGAAACCTCTGCCAATACTTCCTCACAGAAAGCCGCCATGAATGATATGGTATTGGGGTTATCGATGATTAGTCGTTTGCCTTTCACTTGTAAACTTAATGTCATTGGGAGTTTATGGGAGAAACCTATTGCATCATTAAAATCAGCTTCATTCAGCTTTACCATTTCAATGAACTTTGTTATCTCTCCTTTGGACGTGTCATTGAATTTCCAAGTATTTAATGCCTTCCCACTAACGTAATCGCTTATAAACAGAAGTAGATACCAGAATTTATCGGAGTCAATGCCCAATGCCTTTATGATGGCTTGAATACTGTCTATATTGTCATTCCTCATATAGTTGTCATAATTGAAGAATACATTTAGCTTACCTGCATTGTACCGTTGCATGAATTGATAAGGGGATTGTGACGGTAAAAGAACAGAGCTTCCATCTTCTTGAATTTCCATGTCTGGGTGAAACTTATCGGCAATTACAGTTACATATTCCAGTAATTCCTCTTCTTGCCCTACATATTTATCTGTTGTGAAATTATCTATTGGCATGGTTAATTGTATTAGTGCCGTAAAGATAAATAATGCCACTCCATTATGCAACAGAGCGGCATTATAAATTACTACAGATTGTAACTACTGCTTTCCAAACACGTACTTCACGACTTTGGCATTAGCCTTGTTCTCATTTACGAAATCACGTTCAATATAGATGTCCGTTACTTTCATTGCATCGTCAATATGGTTAAGTGCTGCATGGACTATATATTTATCAATGCCAACTTTATTAAGTGCAATGGTAGCCCAACTATGCCTTGCTGCGTAGTATTCCAAATCGTCAATTTCTAATATTGTACCAATTTCTTTTAAGCCGTAGTTGATAGCCTTATTGAAACCCTTCTCGTCAGCATAATATTGATAGAAATTGAAGAGACGTTTACCAGTCTTGTCCTTGTACTTCTCAACAAGAGGCAGGACTAATCTGGGTATGTCAACCTTCATTTGAGCCTTATCCAATCTACGGTCTTTCGTCTTGGTACGATTATAGACGATTGTATTACCTTCCATTTCAGTGGCATTGTAAAGGTCTGCTGAATTGATTCCCATAAGACAGAATGATAGAATGAAACAATCCTTTGCCAAATTATAACGGCAGGTAGATTTGTAGCCTTTCTTCATATCTTTATAGGGTAGCTTCCATAGCTTCTTTATAATATCTGCGGATATGGCTCTCTTTCTTGTTGCTTCCTGCTTGGGTATTTCAAGTTCCATGAAGGGTGAGTTGGGGATTAGGATTAAATTCTTCTCCTTCTTATTGTATTTCTTCTTGGCTTCATTGAACAGCTTCTTAATGCTTATCAAATATAGAGAGAGTGAACGATTGGAAGGTATCCGTTTACCCTGCTGCATTAATCTTTTAGTCCGTATCTCGCGTTCTTTATTCAAGAATGCTTTAAAACTTTCTAAGAAGTCAAGGGTAATCAAATTAATATCCAATTCTTCCTTGCCAACAAACCGTACCAAAGCATTGATGGCAGTTGTATAATTGGGTGCTCCTTTTATGGTGGTAGAAGCTATCCACTCACGACTGAACTTTATAAAGTCAATGGTTTGTTGCTTCTCTTGTTCTCCGTTTAAGAATTCAATTATCTCATCTAACGAATAATGATTTTGGTCTAATTGTAGTTTGAAACACTGTTCTCTGTAATAAAGCACCAGTCCATCTATCGCTCTTTTAATGGAAGTGTCCTCTTTAAATTTGAGGGATTTAGTTAGGTCTTTTGAAGTTATAAATAGATTAGTTGATAGTCTTTTAACCTTACGGTCTAAAGTAAATCTAATCTTAACATTGTACGTTCCGTCAACTTTTAGTTCACTCTTCTTGATTTCGGCTTTGATAGTCAGCATGTTAGTAATGTTTAAATCAGTCAACAATTAGTCAACAAATACCTAATACAATACTAAATATAACCAAGCAACAGACCCTTAATCGGAGGTCTCCATGAACTAAAAAAGGCTCTATCTCGTTAGAGATGAGCCTTTTAGTTTGTGGACCAGCCTGGGCTTGAACCAGGGACCTCCAGATTATGAGAACGATAAGATGATATTTCGTGACAGCTCGCTTAACCAATCTTGATTGAGTATCAGTTAGTTGCAAAATTCGCTATCCTCTATAAGACTCATTAAATACCCCTAACTGAAACCGTTTGTTTACGCATTGTTTACGCAGAATTTGAAAGATTGCATATTGCCGTTGAACCCATTAAGCATACAGTACTATTACTTTTATTAATAGTCAATGTAAATATCACCTCATATTTTAATACCCAATTTTTGCCAATTCAGCTTGATTGTCCATACGATGTGCATCATATTCATGATCTCGGCTCAATGAGTCGAAGATTGATGCGACATCTGGGTACGTGTAGCGTGTCTTATCTGCATATTTCTTGTATTTCTCACTTCGTGTCCTTTCAATTCGTCCTCCATCGTAGGGCAGACGTGAGGTCATACCACAATTGTTAAAGAACTGGCATCGAAAAGAATTTAGGATTGATTTGTCACGACCATGTTCACTATATTTCGTTAATAGTTTACAGAGAACATCCTGTGGGTAGTCTTTCCTGTCAGGAATGTTGCCTAACAATTGACCAAACACTATCTTTGCAGCACGAAAATACTTCTCTCTTTTTGCAAGAGACATAAATTCATCGGCATATTTCATCAAAGCATCTTCATCTAATGTCCCGTTTTTTGTCAATCCAGGGCAACTTTTTACATGGCCTTTGATAAAACGCAGTGAAAGCAACCCGATGTTTCTCTCTGAATCAGAATAAGTCTTATCGTCAAAATCTTCATCTCCACGGTATGCAAATGATATTAGTTCTAACAAACTTTTTGGCTCTGTGTAAATAGAATGATACAGGCGACAATCAGAATCCAGATGGAAAATTTCGCTAAGTAAAAGTTCTAAACTAACTATTTGTTCATCTTTGACATTTGGATTTTTATCAAGATATTCCAGTATTTCTTCTGCATCATGCTTGTACTGCTCAAATTCTGGTGTTTTAATATTATTCAGCCATCCTTGCAAGGCATTAAAGGCTGGTGCAATAGGAATGTCCTTCCCACCATAATTAATACGGCACAACAAAGATAATACATCGCCAGACCTACCCACTTTAAGCAGTTGCTCTGCCATTATGTTCAGTGTATCGTCAGAATAGCACCAAACAGATACGGTCTTCCAATAATTTTCCTTAGCTTCTTCTGGTAGAGTTTCGACAAATCTAGTTAATTCTTCATTTGTTCCGATGCTAATAAGAATATCATTCCGATTATTATATTTCCTCACTACTTTCCAATAGCGTTCTTTGTTTGTGTTGAATAAAGAGACAAAGAATCCTGCTAAAAGTTGATTGTCAAAATCTTTGTTTATAATAAAATCAATCATCGGGTATGTGGTCTTGAATTTTGCAAATGCAAGACCTGTTTGATATTTGTCTTCAGATTTCTCTGCAATCTTTCTTAAACCATCGAATCCTATCCGCTTGTACAGTTCTTTCACGGCGGCTACTCTGAAACTCAACTGCTTTTCTGTCCACTTACGTATATCATCCTCTCTCAGATGTAATTCATGTACAGGCAAGAAAGCCTTGAATTTCCACAAGTTAGCCTCAATAATATCATCTGGCAATATGGCTTCTAAGAGATTTTTTAGCCAGTTCATCTCATCATCACCTATACACCAATCTGAATTACGAGCTTCTTCAAAATGATATATTTTTTCTCTTATTTTGTCACAGAACTTATTTTTACCTTTCAGAAAATCTATATTTGAAGAAATCGCATCTTGGACTTCTTTCCTAAGATGAGCAGGCAAGTCAGGAGCAGTCGCTGTTTCCAACATGCATTCAATAGCATCATTGCTATAGTCGCAATTTTTTATCAACATCCTCACTGTAGCTGTTAATGCTGTCAAAAACTCATCCATTGTCACGGTCTTAACGTCTTCTCCGAAATATCTCCACCGCATTATACGGCCATTAATGCTTTGTGATTGATGACTATAGTTCACTAAACATCTACAAAGTCTGAAAACAAATGGTCTAAACTCCTCTACCATGGATTCAAGTACCATAAAACATTGCTCTATGGTTGCTTTTGTTTTAGGCATCCAGAGACAATATATTTTGCACAACGACTCAAACGGATTTCCAGCATACCCTTTTTTCTTCCCTAAAGACGAGAGTTCAAACAGGATTCGGCTAATTCTGGAAAGATTCTCAGCAGACCAGGCCAAATCTTCCAATGCAGATAAAACATATCCATAGTGCGAACTATTACCCCACAAGGAGGTATGCTCAAAATTGATTCGAAACATCTCACGGATGATAGAATTATCGCTCATCACATCATCTTCAATTTTCTGAATAAAAACCTGAGGTGAAGCTTCTGCTAAGAGAGATATCAGATTATGTTTGCAATAACTAAACCACCATTCTAAAGTGTTTGTATTTAATATTGCTCTAACCTTTTCGTCGACCCACGGAATCAGTTGAGCATTTTTGTTACCTCGAAGAGCCAATAACACCAATGTCAAGAATAACCCTTCTTTAGCATAATAGCTATACTTCGTATTATGTTTTTGCCAAAATAAAGAATCAGTCGTGGCTGCCTTTTTGTCATCAAAATCAATATCATTTGCGACTTTGTCAATAATGACAGAGAGTCTATCCAAGTATTGGGGTGTGATAAAATCTATTGCATAATTTATAGCGTCAAATGGAGATATAACATACCATAGATTATCAATAAGTCCAAAAGGACTGTCGTTGCCTTTAGCAAATGTCTGAATAAGATTTTCGAATTGGCAATATCCCATCCCAGAAAGCTCTTCAATTAGTTTTTTGTCCCCTTCCAAATTATTCAGCCAACGTCCTATCAGAAGAGCCGGAAGCAATTGGTTGATATTTTTAGGCTTCGCCCAATCAGGGTTGTTGCGTTCAAAACCAAGTTTCCTTCTCAAGATAGCTGTGCTTCGCCCTGTATCAGAACAAAGCTGCCTTGCTTGCGTTTCATTAAATCCGCTTTCTTTTAAAGCATTAATAAAATCATCAGGCTCTGGTGTTCGTAGAATGATAGACACTCCACTTCTGCTTCTTGCAGATGGATGTGTAACATACACCAAGCAATTCTCGTTTGGATTAATGTTTTTATCATCTCCGCTAGAGATAATAACCATATTGGAACATTGTGAAGCCAATAAGCCTGTGGTTTCATTGTCTTTTGCAATAACCACTCTGTTTTTAAGATTGTCATCTCCGCATTGTAATATAGCAGCCACGACAAATGCGAGCGATTCTTCTACAGAATGGGAACAAACATCTATTGCTATATGATTTTCTGTTTTCTCCAGAAGTTCTTTGACAGATTCCTCGCGTCCTCCAACGGCAACACTATAGCAAAGTTGTTGTCCTTTATCGTTGGTTGACCATTGACGCCAATACGATTCTATACTCTGAATTTTCTCTCTGTGGGAGATGTTAAGTTTTTCTGCCACCCATAAAGCGACAGAAGGATAATAAGATAGCCAATCTTCTAATTCTACGGCTGTTATCACCTTAACCCTTTTCCACTTATTCAGTTTATTTTTGTCTGCTTCCCAAGATGGCGCTTTGGGCCATTCGCGAGGAGTGATGAAAACGAAGGTACATTCTCCTTTCTCAAATTCTAATGGGCCATTCGTACGTTTTGTATAATCGTCATTAGCTTTTGTTGCCACTTTCTCATTCGTCCCCATCTCGATAAGACATGTACCAGCTGGCAGATAAGGGTCATTGTCTTCAGAAACAACAATGCCATCCCATCCGGCAGAATGAGTGCTTTCTTCAGTCGGTATGTACACCTTTGAAAGATGCGGCTTAGTTGCATGCACCAATCGGCGTATTAACTCAGGAAGCAAACCACGGATTTCCAACGTGTCTGCCCATCGTTTGAGGTCATTGGCCTTAATGAGTTTCATTCTACTTTAAAATATATCTTGCCTAAACGCTTGTTTTTTAACGGCAGTGTTTCCTTAAGTGTGTCTGAAACTAGTTTGTTTCAGAAGTGAATATGCAAAGTTAATTCAATTTTTTATCAACTCAATCATAAATGCCAATTTTGTGTTACAGCCGGACACGGCTCTTTCATTAAAAATGCCTCTAATTTTCAATGTTTGTGGGTATTAAGCGGTTAAAAGCTATTTTTAACTTACCCCAACAAGGCATTCCTTATATTTATAAAGGTTGATTTTGCAGTAAATGTAACTTATTCAAATTGTTATCAAACAATGCCAAGGTTAAATGAAAGAGCCGTAGCAGCCCGACGAGAAAACAAGTTCTACTAAGGATAAGCCGCCACCAACAAGTTGTGTCCACACAGGAAACAATGAGCCGTTAGAAACCATCTCAACCGAGTCGGTTCCACTATTTTTTTAGGAATGCCATTCAACTAAGAAAACCTTTATATCCCCTCCCTGTCTTGGAAAAGCGTTTTGTTGCAGATCTATTACTCACAAAGGAACAAATGCAGATTACATATTGACGATATAACCAATTATTTATAAAAAAGACGCTCTTTTTTGACGTGTTTCTCCGGGATTCTCAGGGTTTATTTGTACCTTTACACCGAAGAGAATGTCTTTTATGGAAAAAGAAATGATTAACAGGCTGAAGATTGTGCTTGCCGAAGAACAAAAAAGCAGTAAGTGGCTGGCAGAACAATTAGGAAAAGACAGGGCTACTGTCTCCAAATGGGTGACGAATACCATGCAGCCTGACGCAAGAAACCTCCTACGTATAGCAGAGGCTTTGAATATTGATGCAGGTAGACTGCTCAACCAAAAACATTTGAAGAAATGAAGGAAATAGATATTATCCAACAGATAAAGTCAGGTGAGGTCAGTAAGGTGCAGTTCAAAGAACGGCTCCTTGACAGCTACGACATCGGCTGCGAATTGGTGGCATTCAGTAATGCACGTGGTGGAACACTGGTCGTTGGTGTGAAGGACAAAACTGGCAGCGTCAATCCTTTGTCGTATCTGGAAGTACAGGAAACGACGAATACACTTGGCAACATCGCATCTGAGAATGTTGTTCCTGCCATCCTTGTTGATGTAGAAACTATTTCTGTGGATGACGGAAGCCTTGTTGTGGCTCATATTAAAGAAGGGGTGAATAAACCTTACCATGACAATCGTGGCATTGTGTGGGTGAAGAACGGTGCCGACAAGCGCAAAGTGTTCGATAATGCCGAGCTTGCCGAAATGATGACCGACTGCGGCAGTTTCTCGCCTGATGAAGCAGGAGTAAGAGATGCTACGATTAAGGACTTGGACGAGAATACCATCAAAACCTTCCTAAGCAACAAGTTTGAAAAAGTATTGGTGAGAAAAGGTCTGGTGGGCGATGCTTTACGCGAAGCCTCTTTAGATACTGTCTGCTCCGCTATCGCCAGTGGTCACGATGGAGATAAGCTGTTGCGTAACCTACGCTTCATTCGTCCTGACGGAAAAATCACAGTGGCAGCAATGCTACTGTTTGGCAAGTATACCCAGCGTTGGCTTCCGGTAATGACAGCAAAGTGTATCTGCTTCGTTGGCAACAATCTTGGCGGTACGCAGTTCCGTGATAAGGTGAATGATGCCGACATTGAGGGCAATCTGCTTCATCAGTTTGAGACTATTATGGATTTCTTCACCCGAAACTTGCGCCATATACAGGTTGGGGATGAATTTAACTCGCAAGGTGTATTGGAGATTCCATACATCAGCCTTGTTGAGTTCACCGTAAATGCTTTAGTGCATCGCTCGCTGAATGCGACAGCCCCTATCCGTATATTCATCTTTGACGACAGGGTGGAGATACACAGTCCCGGAACACTCCCCAATGGGCTTTCTGTAGATGATATTGTTGTGGGAACTTCTATGCCTCGTAATATGTTCCTTTTCACAAATGCCATTCATTTGCTCCCCTACACAGGAGCAGGTAGTGGTATGCTTCGTGCCTTGTCTGAGAATATGAATGTCTCGTTCACCAATAACGATAGGACGAATGAGTTTGTGATTACTATAAATAGGCCAGTAGGTAACCAAGTCAACGAGAAAAGTAACCAAGTTAATGGCAACTTAGACACCAAACTTAGACACTTGGACACCAACCCTGACACTGGACTTGGACACTCTGACACAGACTTAGACACTAACTCTGACACTCTCAATGCTTACTTAGACACCAAGCATCCTAAAATAACAAATAAGCAAAAGGACATTGTAAACTTCTGTAGTGTGCCACGCAGCAGCAAGGAAATTCTTGATAGAATAGGAGTAACGAATCATAGCAAGAATAGACAAACATATATAATGTCACTTGTAGAGGTAGGTTATCTTGAAATGACCAATCCCGAGCATCCCAATGCAAGCAATCAAAAATATAGGAGGAGTAAAAAATGAACTCACATATATTTACCAACAGAAATGGCAATACACTGATGCACGAATTTGAAAGAGTTACAAACAAAGACAAACTGTACAATAGTCTCTAAAAACACAACGATATGGAATACGGAATAGTTTATCTTCTGACAAACCCTGTGATGCCAGGACTGGTAAAAATAGGCATGACCACACAGGAAGACATTGATAAACGGATGAAGGAACTATATACCACAGGAGTTCCCGTTCCGTTTGAGTGTAAATTTGCGTGCAAGGTCAAGAAAAGTGATTGTCTCAAAATTGAGAAAGCCCTTCATAAAGCCTTTGAACCTCAGCGCATCAATCAGAATCGTGAGTTCTTCCGTATCAACGTGGATCAGGCACAAGCCATCCTCGAACTTTTCCATCATGAAGATGTGACGGAAGAAGTGACAGATGAGATACAGAACGACCTCACTGATGAGGATAAAGCTGCCAGCACAAAAGCACAAGCAAAACGTCCACCGCTCAATTTCTACGAGATGGGATTGCAGAAAGGTGATATTCTCATCTGGAAAGATGATCCGTCAATTTCTGTCACCATTCGTTCAGAGCGCAAAGTGTGTTATCAAGGAGAAGAAACTTCTATTAGTGCACTTTCTGCTAAGCTAAAAGGCTACAAGGTCAAACATATACAGCCCACACCACACTGGCTTTTCAACGACCGTCTTCTAAGTGAAGTCTATGACGAAACGTATCCATTTGAAGAGTGAAGGCATACTATAGGCTGTTTCTAAGCCTACTCAAGAGTATATCAAGAGCATAAGAAAAGGAAGCAAAACAAAAAAAGATAAAAGAGACATTCAAAAAATTCTAATGTATTATGGCAACGTGGCAATGTACAGACATTATTATTAATGGATTACCTGTAAAAGCGCAGACTCCCCTCATTATTTCTGCAAGTAGGAGTACCGACATTCCGGCATTCTATGCTGATTGGTTTTTCCATCGTTTACAGAAAGGGTATTCAGCATGGACGAATCCGTTCAATGGCATAAAGTCGTATGTCTCGTATGAGAAAACTCGCTTCATTGTATTTTGGTCAAAGAATCCACTACCATTGTTGCCATATCTGCATATCCTCAAAGAGCGTAACATTAAGTGCTATGTTCAATATACCCTGAATGATTACGAACAGGAGAAGTTAGAGAAAGTACCTTCTCTTGCTAAACGCATAGAAACATTCAAGTTACTTGTTGAGCAACTTGGTAAGGGTGCTGTTATTTGGCGGTTTGACCCCATGATGCTGACAGATGACATATCTGTGGATGACTTGCTATGGAAAGTTCAGAATATTGGTGACCAACTAAAAGATTACACAGAAAAGTTGGTATTCAGCTATGCGGATATTATTATGTACAGGAAGGTGAAACATAATCTTGAAGTAAGTGGTATATCATACCATGAGTGGGATACAGGGCAAATGGAAGAGTTTGCTGACAAGCTATCTACTATGAATCGTGAACGCAGTTGGAACTTCCAACTTGCTACTTGTGGTGAGAAGATTGACATCTCAAAATATGGCATTCAGCATAATCGCTGCATAGATGGAGACCTTATCACTCGTTTGGCTTGGGACGACGAGGAACTGATGGACTTCATGAAAGTAAAGATAGAGAAAGTTCCTGCGCCAACGCTTTTTGGCGAGTCCCAATTGCCCCAAGGAGCAATACTTCTGCCTCATAACCATTACTTCATCAGTAAGCACAAGAAAGACCAGGGGCAGCGACCATTCTGCGAATGCATGGCCTCTAAGGACATTGGTGAATACAACACTTGTCCGCATCTTTGCGAATACTGTTATGCTAACACCACAAAACAATTGGCATTGCAAAATTGGAAACAGCATATAGAGAATAGATTTGCAGAAACAATAGCAGGAAGATAATTATGCCATACGCAGAAGATATAAAACAATGTAATAGTATTGATGACATTATTGATTATTGTCACAATGCTTTGCCCGAAGAATATAAGGGAAGACCTTGGACACATCCAGAGTTGAATCATGGCATAAATCTATTAGCAAGTGATGTGGCACTAAATTGTTATATGTCTGCATATGGAGATATGCATGTAACCAAGTGTCGTGCCGCAATGATGAATTTCCCATTTAACGATATTCAGGGAAGTATTGAGATAGTTGATTGGGGATGTGGTCAAGGCATAGGCTCTGCTACTATAATTGAAGTATTAAGACAGCGTAATTTATTTCAATGGCTACGTAAAATAACGCTTATTGAGCCTTCTCATAGTGCCATCGAACGCGCCAACGATAATATCCGAACTCTTACGCACGGCACAGTTAAAATAGATGTGAAGAATCTTTTTCTTCCAGCAAACGACATTGTTGAAGGAGAGACTCTTAATTCTATTGGATATAGATATAATAATATCATCCATGTTTTTTCTAATATCTTGGATGTAACTGCTATCGATTTGGGAATAGTTGCAAAGATGGTGGCATCTGCGCAAGGGAAACACTTTGTTCTATGTATTGGTCCCCAAAATGGTGCGGCGTATAGAATTGAGAAATTTTGTTCTGTTTTTGGAGAACAGAATTATTTCAGCCAGATAAATAGTGTACGTTATGCACGCACAAGGAGAACAGCACATCCCTATACATGCATGACAAGATGCTTTGAATACAATGGTGCAACAATTGACCTTAACAAATTAGCTTTGGTGGATGAAAGACATGAGGCAATATATAATGAATATGATTTACGTTTGCAGATACAGAATCATGTGTTATCATCTCAAAAAGCAAGAGTCGCATGGAGACTCGAAAATATTTTGTCTGTGGATGACATAATGTATATTGATGCAGCAGTAAACGAAGTGGCTGTAGATTTTATTATCGTTAGACCTAATAAGGGGATTCTTCTACTGAACATATTCGAGGAGAACCTTAATGAGTGTACATTATCAGAAGATAAAAAGGAAATAAATGTACATGGGCAACTATATCAATCTCCTATTGACCTTATAAACCTATGTCAATTGAGCATTAAGGATGGTATAGAAGAACTTTTGATGAGTACTATTGAAGATAATCGGAATTTTAGTCTTATCAAAAAGGCGGTTGTGTTCTCAGAAAACTCTATTGACGAAATAAAAAAATTCTTTGAATATCAGAATAACGTCTTTAATTTTACCTTTATCTTCGGTAAGGAGATTATTGAAAATAGAGATATATCACAAAATTTGTATACTACCATAGGTTTCTTATACAACAACAATGCTTTTGACGATGTTGTAAGAAGGAAATTGGCTAGGATGATATCTCCATCCTGGCATTCATATCAGGAAGGACGTATTGATATGCAACCTATTGGTGCACAGAAGCGACTATCGGAAAGTAGTATAACACAACAGAAAATAAGTGGTGTCGCTGGTTCTGGAAAGACTCAAGTACTTGCCTTTAGAGCAGTAAATGCCATGAAGCGTACTGGAGGTGATGTCTTAGTGTTGACATATAACATTACATTAGCCAATTACCTGAAGTTTAGGCTTTCCGAGATTCGGGAGGATTTCTCTTGGGAAAAAATAGACGTATATCCTTATCATCAATTCTTTAGAATACGTGCTGCAGAATGTCAGTTGCATGTTGAATTTAGCTCATATCAAAACGAAGCCTTCTTTGAAAATTCCAAAGGTCATAAGAAGTATTCTGCAATCTTTGTTGACGAGGTTCAGGACTATACTACGGAATGGCTTCGCATCATCATGCAGAATTTCCTTTTGGTGCCTAATGGTGAACTGGTAGTGTTTGGGGATCCCAAACAAAATGTATATCAACGACCTTTAGATGCAAATGGTGACATCCGCTTAGGTATTATTGGAGGACAATGGAATAGACAATTAACAACCAGTCGAAGATTTACTAATCCACGTCTTGCTAATCTTGCCACTGCATTTCAAACACAATTTATGGCAAATCTACCTACCGATGATATAGTTGCGGAGAATACCATATCAAATACGTTCAATTTCCAAATTGTAACTTATATTGATCTGAGACAAAACAATTCCATTGAATCCATAATAACTAATATAATCAATATCATTTCCAATGACAATAACGAAGCAAGAGATTTTGCTGTACTTGCTTCTTCAACAAAATTGCTTCGCAATATTGACATTCTTTATCGACAAAGAACAAACGAACAAACAGAAATAACATTTATTTCAAACGAAACCCTTGAACGGTTAAAGCAAATACATCAGGTTACTGATGAAAAGGCAGCCAATTGGAAATTTAATAGGGATTTTGAAGCTCTTGAACGAACAAGAAAGCAATTGTTTACGACAGACAAACGTTGTTTGAAAATATCTACCATACAAAGTTTCAAGGGCTGGGAATCTCCTTCCGTTATAGTTATTCTAGAGAATGACATTGTTTTGCATAATACGACATTTCGCCCAATGTCGCCACAAACGATATATACGGCGATAACTCGTGCAAGGGAAAACATGTATATAATTAACATTGGTAATGATACTTATCACAACTTCTTCTACAATCAGACATTATGAATAGTTTCACAACAATAGAAAAATACGCCATCATAAAAGTTCTTTCACACATTATGAAAGCAGATGGTATCATTCATCCCAAAGAGGAGAGATACATGGATAAAACATATAGTGATTTTTCCATAACAATCAATGATATAGAGGACATCTCCAATATTGATGATATACAAACTAAACTTATAATCAGTGGAATGACTGATGAGAATAAAATTCTAGCTAAGGTTCTATTCGTTGGGATGGCTGAAGCAGATGGAACAATACACCCTAAGGAAACAGAAATCATAAACCAATTTTTTATTTGACAGTATTTTTATTTGGTAACATGTCAATTATTGCATGAAGAAAAAGTAAAATGATTATAATAAACAACGTCATAATATAACTATGATGCTTTATTTATGTGGCATAACATACAATTACTCCCAATCCCATCATATAAACGAACAAAAATATCAGCAAGACTTTCATCCAGAAGTCGGAAAACCAAACGCCCTCATTCCGTTTGAGGATTTTGCGCATATTGGATTTATGTTCGGTGATAAGTTTTGATTGTTCGGCACGGTGATTTGCCAATACCGAAATCCAACTTTCTACAGAATGGTCTATAAGTTGCTTAAGCTTTGCAAGTTGGTCAGGGGTAATAGTTGTTTTAAATTTCGTGTCTCGTTCTGCTTTCACAATGGCATTGCAGATGCCGTTGACAATATTGTCACAACTGCCAGCTGCCGCTTTGAGCGCACCCTCAATGTGACATTCGGCAGCGATAGCTTTCTCCAAATCCTCATTGAACTTTATCAGCGTTTCTTTTGCCTCTCTGATTTCTACGAGAAGTTTATCTACTTCTGATTTTTCAGCCTCAATTTGCTGGTTGATTTCAACTTCTTCCAGCATATTGCTGACATTTAGAGGGGAAGTACCCCTTGATTTTCCTATACCCATATTCTTATATTTATAATAGTGAATTATCTGTGAAGCCCCTTCCTGCGTTTGCACATGCTGTTTGCCATTCTTGTACATCGGCGTGCCCATTCAAGTTCATCCTCATCCTTGTCTCGTCCCCAGCCTCCTGTGTCAGAACCGCCACCGCCACTTGATACCGCCATACTTGTAGCTGCATCTAAATACCCTGCAAAGAGTAAAAGAGCCGTATGTTGTATCTCTTCAATCTTAGCCAACGGATGAACTTCATCCAACGAACACTCCTGCCTGATGATATTGTCAGCGGCTTCGGGTATCTCCACATGGTAGCTGTGATATTCGTCTGTTGCTATATCATAGTGCCTTATAACAGGCTGTGGAGTCATCTTGGGTTGTACAACAGAATCAGCGTTGGCTGTCCGTGTTTGTTGGAGAATAGAATTTGTCGGCTCCGACTTCCTTTCCTGCGGATGCAGTTTTACCCAAGTAGCTTCTATCTTTGATGGAGTCAGATTTCTCCCGACACCCAACACGGATGATTTATAATTTGAGTTACCCCGTTTGATGGAATAACCATAAACTTTTCCCTTATCATTTTCTTGTATGTGTACTTTGTAACCCCGTTTTGTCAGTTCCATTTTGTATTGTCCCCAACTGAATTTGTCCATCGCACGAAGTATCTCCATACAACAGTTTGAGATTTCCTGCCTGTGCCGTATGCCGATTTCTTTGGGCTGTACCCATCCTCGTTTTTCGTTGATGATATTCGCAGCCATGACTGCCCTCTCACCAATCTTATGGCTATCGTTGATTTTTCCGTTCATATCCACACGGTTGGCATCAATGTGCAGGTGAAGAATGCCACTTTTAGAATCACGATGCAGGGCGGCTATGTATTGTGAACCTTTGAGATTGGTCTGCTTTGAGGAAGCCCGTTTGGTCTTTTGGGAAAGGTCTATGAAATCGAATACCCGGATGAACTCATCTGCCAAACGTACCCAGTCGTCCATCGTCCAGTTTCGGCTCTCTTCCTCGGATGGGGAAATTTCAATTCTTATCACGTTTCTGCCAAGAGGTCTGCCCTTGTTGATTTTCTCGGCAAACATTTTCTGCATGAGCATCATCCGACCGTACATCGCTTCCGGTGAAATATCATCGGGCAACAGGTTGGCTTTGACTATATCCGCTCTGTCTTTATTGACGGAATATCTTATGGCATTTGCGCCATGCGCTATGGTACTGGCTTTTGCTATCATAACGGGTAAGGAAATTTATTCGGTAAGATAATTCTCTATTTGGCTCCAGCGGTTGATTAGTTGCGTAGCAGCTCTCATCCATTGTTCCACAAACCGGGTATCGCTGAAATACATTGCACGTTTATCCGCTTGAATGGACTTTACTGCTGCCGCAATACGGATAAGGTCGCCCCTTGCATCCGTCAGGCTGCATAAGGCTTCTACCTCACGCTCAGACAGCCGTTGCCGTGGGTGCTGCCCTAAAGCAGTGCGGCGCACATAGTTGCTCATGGACAAACCGCAGGTCTTGGCAAGTTCTGCCGCCTTTGCATATTCCTGTTCCGTAACTCTGGCTTCAAGCCGCAGGGTACGTCTGATAACTTTCTTGTCGTTTTCATCATCAACTTCGTTGTCGGTATTCTTTTTCTTCTTCATGTTTTGTTATGTTATGGGTGAGACATCAATCTAAAAAGGGATAGCACGGTGGGAGCTTGCGACTGCCGGAATACGCCTATGTGGTACGAATAAGCGAAGCAAATTTGTGCGACATAGGAACTTCTTGCAAGACCCCACACAAAAATATAGGCATCATCGCCATATCCAATATGACTAAATCTGACTATCTGCCGAAATATCCTCATTAGATTCTTCCCCTGCCGTAGGCTGTGGAGGAGCCGAATTGGTAGGAACAGAAGAAAATGGAGAGAGCAGTTCGCCTTCGTCTAATATAATAGGCATTTTGCCTACGAAGGAAAAAACTGCATCAGAAACGTAAGTTTCATTCATTACTTCTGTTTGTCTACACTCATTCGAGTTGGGTAAATTTCCCTCCATATGGCTATCCGAATCCTCCTGTGGAGTCATTGGTAAGACGGTTACCATATCATCAGATTGTGCGTAATCATTTGCTCCTTTTTCTTGCCGGTCTTTTAGTCGAACATAGAAAGGATTGTCTATTCGGTTGCCATCCAACATCCATGCCGATATAAATTTCAGGGTATGAACGCTTGTTCGGTTGCTCTGCGTGGATGCGACAATTCCCAATTGGTTCATCTTGTCAAGTACACGGGATATGGTCTTCTTGTCATAGCCTAACTTGCAGGATAAATCCACTTCCGAAAGGATGGCTTGCCCCACTTGTAAGGTTGTGGAAAATCCTTTTATGGCATAATCGTTTTCTTTCAGCACTGCCGCTTCGATAAGTTGGTGCAGAATTTTCATGCGGTCAATGCCATACTTGCTCCCTGCCAGATATGCAAGTTGCTCTGACGAAAGCACTATACAATAATTCAAGTTTGTTTTCATCGTCTGTCAATTTTGAAGATGGTTTATAAATGGTGCAGCCAAAAGAGAAAGTCATCGGTGCATTCCGCATCCTCTCTCCGGCATATAATACTCCTTGTCGTATGCAATGTAGTCAAGCACATCTTGAAGCCTGTCAAGTTGACGGCTGTCTAATATACGGATGGCGGCAATGGTAATGTTCTGTGAAGCGATACGGCGGTGTTCACAATTCCGTTCTGATGTACTTCCGTCTCCATCGGCATGGACACTTCGCAGGTAATTGTTCACCGCCTCGGTCTGTTCCTTGCTTGGAAAGGTGGAGGGATAACGGTCTTGAACATACGTAACCATGTGGCTGACCGCATTTGCCAACAACGGGGCACGTTCTTGTAGTTGTTTGATAAGTTCTTCTTTTCTCATATTGTGATTTATATTGTCCCGTATCCCAAGCTTTTTTATAACTTTCTATTTTGCTTACTTCCTGTTTTTATTCTTTTTCGAGGGCAAAAGGGGGACAAGGGGACATTAGTTTTTTCTTTTCCCTTATTTTGAAATTAGAATGGTAATTCCAGTTCACTTGGCAGTGTTGCGCAGGACTCTTCACTTGGAGCGTCCACCCTCACCCATGGGTATTTCGTCCGTCCCGTCTTATCGCAGTAGGCTGGATGCAGCCCCTTGACCTTCTCCTGTTCACTCCGTTTCCAATTGGGAAACATGGACATCAGGCGGTTGATGTATTGCGAAGTGTATTTGGATGGATTTCGTCTGACTAAATCATTGGGCAGTTCCTCTATAATCTGCCGGGCACAAACCATATTGAGTGAGGTCATTGTGGAATTTGGCTCTGAGTATGCCCCTTTCTGATAAGCCAGTCGTGTCGGAATCATCCAGCTTGCATATTGGATTGGAACCTCACGTTCCAGATACATTTCAATATCTTCCATAATGGGGTCAACAAGAATGTTGGAATGTTGCATCTGCACTTCGTTGGCCTCATTCTCCATGCCCGGCGACAAATAGAGTTTCATACCTTGCTTATAATATGTATATGCCTCTGCCCAAAGTTGAGGAACGGAACACTGCAAATCATCCAACCAATCTGACACATGACCGTTGCCTTTGACAGGGATAATCCACCATCGGCGGTTTCCATTATCTCCTTGCAGGAAGTTTGCCTCATTGGTGGTAGCCGCAAAAACATTGTGCCGCATGAACTCCACCACCTTATGCCCATAAGCCGGACGCATATAATCACTGCAACGGCTTAGAAAAGCCTTGGCAGCTTCCGCGTCATTCGCCCGTTTCAAACCATTCAACTCACTGATTTCAATAATCCAACCGTTGGTTATGGTCTCCACTTTCTCCTTGTCACCACTGGCGAAAGAGAATGAATCGTTGAACCATCTCCCACTGATGGCTTTGAAGAAGGTGCTTTTACCAATACCTTGGGGACCGGGCAAGGTCAGTACGTTGTCAAACTTGCAACCTGGATTGAATACTCTGGTTACAGCCGCCACAAACCAAAGTTTTGTCTGTTCCCTGACAAGCGGATTGTCCTCGGCTCCAAGATAATCTATGATGGTTGTGGCTATGCGAGGTTGTCCGTCCCATGTCTCTTGTGTGATGAATTCCTGTACAGGATTGAAACTCCGTTCAGAAGAAGTGGTCTTCAGTATCTCAAATACCTTGTTCTGCGTCAGGCGTATTCTGTATGTCCTTTCCAAATAGTCCTGTATCTTTCCTGCTGATTCTTCATCAATTTTGTTACCATTGACATTGCGGAACAAAGGGCAGAAACACACATCGTCCTGACAGAAGGTATCGTACCTTATCTGACTAAGACTCTCATCCAGTGTGAAAATAAGCCGGAGATTACTGATGGAACGAACCGGATTCCCGTAACTGTCTGTTGCCAGATTCTTTTTCCAATTCTCTTCCATACCGCTATTCTTTGATATGGATGCCACCAGATTCCTTTACCAAAGCCAATGCAAGGTCTGCATCCACTACAATTTTTCGTCCTATCTGCGTGATGGCTTTGTCTATGATGCCGCTCTTCTTAATGCGGTTGGCGGTGGGTACGCTACAACCGAATACACGGGCGATACCCTCTATGCCATAGTAGTTGCCTTTGGATGCCACTTGGGGAGTGGCCGCTTCTGTACTCTCCACACTTTTAGTGATGAGAAAGCAAAGCTCCTCACCCGTCATCATGGCGATGGGCTTTTGGAGTAGTTGGTTAAGATTGAGTTTTTCTTCCATACCTTTACTTGTTTGATGATTAAATACTTTAAGTATCGGCTCAACTCTGTGAAACCGATTTCGCAAGCAAAGGTAGTGTATGAAACTCTGTGTATTGGTCGGTTTATTTATACCTTAATTTAACCGACCGTATTACAACAGTTGTTCGCAGAAAAAACGGATAGCTGGATTTTCCAACTACCCGTTATTGGCAAAATAGTCCGTCCATCGGTCTATTATCCGTTTTGCTTTGGTGTAACTGCTTCCTCTTTGGGGTGAGTTTAAAGTAAGTTCCTTGATTTCCCCGTATCGCTTCTGTGGTATATCGTGCCCGTAATGTCGTTGAGAGAACTGTTCTATGGCACGGTGGAATGTCATGTATCTTGTGGACGCTTTTATTTTGCCGGACTTTACCAATGATTTCAACAGATAGGCAAGACTTATGTCCTCTGTATTCTCTTTAAGAAACAAAAGGATACCCTGCTTGATACGTTCCTTGTCGCCCAAAAGAATATCATCCAATGATTGTATCACCTTTCTATTGCCTCGCCTGCCTTTTACTTTTCGTAAGGCAAACATCACCTCCTTCCAGAATTCCGGGGTACAGCCTTCTATGGTATCTTCCCAGTCTGCTTTGGTTTCTGTACCCATCTCTATACTTCTATTGGCAAGCATGGTAACACATGATTTTACCAAAAGCATATCGCCATGGTCAACCTCTTCGCTGTTCAGCAGACGGTTGAGTAACTTGGCCATACGGGACAAGCCATGGTCAAACACCACGAAATAATACATACAATAAACCAAATCCTCTTTCTTTTCCATTACACGGTCATACAGGTTAGCCATGAACCCACCAATGAACACCGCATAAGAGAGGAAAATAATTTGAGAGATATAGGTCAGGAACTGATAAACCATTTTTCTTTCCAGTTTGCTCAACAGATAACATCCTTTGCTGTTTCTCATGAACATATCTAATTGCCCAATCAAGTAGGACCTCAACCCCTGCGGCAGACGATTCCATATTTCAATAGGCGTTTCAGAATGCACCATCAACAGTCCCGATTTCGGAGAAGGAAACAATTCTACCGTACCTGTTTTCACATTGATGCCTATCCACAAACACTTGTTGGTGATACATCGGGCAATGGTCTCGGTATATTGGCCAGCCCATTGTTGGTTTGCAATGTCTGACACATCCTTGCCGTTTACAAAATCAGAGAGCCAGTTATACATCATCAAGGCTTCAGGTGGTACGCAATCCCGCATCATCAGATACATGTCCATCATAACTGATATGTTACCTTTAGCCACAGCATCTATGCGCTTACAAAAGTTGGCATACGCTTCCTCATTGGCCGATTTCCACGCACGGATAGCCATATCAGCAGTATCCTTTCTTTTGGAATAGGATTTTATCCTTTCTATGAAGTTTATCATCAGCATTACGGATTAAGGTTGTCTGAATAATTTAAGCAGTTCTTCTGTGGACATGATTGCCAGCTTCGCCAACAGAGCATCCCTTTCAGAAGAATTCTCCAAGTTTAGTAGTTTTGAATTGTTCTGCATCTGTATATCAAGAGGATAATGCTCAATGTAGATTTGAGTAATGGCATGATCAGAAGTTGAATGCCCCATGCTTTCAGAGATATAATCCATATCCACTCCGGCATTATGCAGATTAGTAGCAAACGAGTGTCGGCACCATGTGCCGGACGGACAGATGGACTTATCCCAATTCAATGCCTCATGGCAAATTTTAATGACGCGGTCTTTCACGTTTGAGTTCTCTTGCATGGTGTATTTGCGGCGTAACTCTTCCGTTTCCGCTCCTTTTAATATATCGGGGAACACAAAACTGTCCCGAGTCTGAGGTGCGGCTATCTCATCCAAGATATATCGTAAGGGAGGGATGATAGGGACTATCACCTCTGAGCCATCAGCACTCCGTCGGGATGTTTTCTTTCGATTGAAGCGGAAAGCTTTGCCATTTGTCTGATAATAATAACTATTATAGGTCAAGCGGCCAGCATCAGCCATATTGAAACCGTTGCAAAGATATTGGGCAAGAAATAATCCCAATGAATAATGCGCACGTTGCACATATTCTTCCGACCAATGTTCTGGATACTTCTTTGATACGAAAAGGTTGTATAGTTCCGTCATCTGGTTTACGTTCAAGAAGCTCTGCTTGCGTTTTGCACTCTTGGGAATGCTCACAAGTCCTTTCTCTTTTTTGTTGGAAAAAGGATAGGGAACATCTTTGAGGTAGCCCTCATGCACACACCTGTTCCATACGGCACGGCAACAGCGCAAGTAGATGCCGGCCGTAGTGTCACTGATTTTACCGACAATCGCACCATTTTCGTCTTTTACTCCATTGTGCATACCATCCTTCCACTTCTGAAGTTCTGCCGCACAGATACAAAAGCCCTTAATTGCATTTTCTCCAAGAATCTTTCTGAATGATTTGAGCGAACACTCATAACTCTCTGCCGTGGTGAAACGTGCTCCTCCGTCTTCTGTACGCAATTCGTGAATGACTTGCTCCCATATACTAATAAAGGATTGTGATTGGGTTGTGTCCTCTTTGGATAGCCCCACTTCTTCACCCATGATACATTGACGTACCATCTCAAATGTCAGGATGCCGCCTTTGTTCAGGTTCATCAAGATTTCTTTGTACTTGGGGGCAATGGTATCTTTCCACTCCTTCTGAAATTTGTAGTTCTCGCTTTTACATTTCGTCGCATTGCAGATGTCCGAGAACTTTTTCTCAGTAAAAGAACTTCCAACTGTAAAATAGAAGAACTTGCGGTCAATCGTGAAACGAAGAGATAATGGAAACTCACACGCATTCTTTCTGCGGGTACGTGAATCCAACACGATAGAGACAGAACAGTTACGCTCTTTGAAAAGAGACAATGACTTGGTTAATTTTTCCATTGCATTCATTGTTTATGTTCAACATAACCTCTGAATACAGCCGCTTTGCAATGTGAGGCGTACATATACAAAACGCTGCATATAACCACTGAGTCCCTATCCCTTGACGGATAAAAACATTGTCGTTATATGCAGCGGTGCAATCTCGTTGTCTTCTGTCGCTGACTGGTAACCGGGCTTCTGCTAATCGGTCTTAACCCCTGAAGCAACTCTCACGTATTGTTTGAAATAGAGTATCTTCCGACTAATACTCCCTCTACGCTTCGATTCATCGGAATGGGATGACCCTCCCACGATGGTTAGGCAAACTCACTTTTCCTTTTTATTTAGGAAAGAGCACATCTTGGTCATGGCTCGCCATAAATGCATTGCATTTGCAAAGTTACAACATTATTCTGTAAATCAATATACAAATGGAGTATATTTGAGTTTATTTAATTATTTAATCGTAAAGTGTCGTCACACTAACAAAACTTCGGGTAAAGATGCTACAGGATTGCATGGAGCATCATAGAAATTCTATGTGTAAAACACGGTCAACTCAAACAGTTTGTTTACGCATTGTTTACGCAAAGGCAAGAAAAAAGGAGTTGCGAATTTCGTAACTCCTTGATTTTGAAAGTGGACCAGCCTGGGCTTGAACCAGGGACCTCCAGATTATGAGTCTATTTGCAATATATTTCACAAAATTATAAATAATCATAAAACGCTGATATTCAACGCCTTTTTTATTTTGCAGATTTCAGAAAATTGCCTAACTTTGCATCAGTTTTCATTTCAGAAGGTCACCTGAAGGTCACCAAAAGGTCACCGAGACCTTCAATAAATACGGAGGTTTAAGGCAATATGAAGTCACAAAAAGCGGAACAAACCACAAAAGATGCTATAAAGAAGCAGAAATCCAACAAAAGGGGAGACAAGTGCCTTGTCAAATTCACGTCTTCCAACGGTAGTGTATATGGGTCTTTGACTCTTGACATTCGTAAGGCTGGCGATTATAGTCAGCCTATTCCTGTTGCCGTGCGTGTTTGTCATGGAGGACAGAAAGCTTTCCTTAGGCTTGGAAGGGCTTATACTTTGCAAGAGTGGTTGAATATTTGTGAATACGAGAAAACTGGGCGACGTGTCCAAATGGCGGAACGTGACGAGATGAAGAATCAGATGGAGAAGATTCGCCAGCTTATAAACGAATTGATTGACACCAATACCTTCTCGCTTCGCAAACTTCAAGACATATACCAGGGCAAGAAGGACGAGAATACAACCATCTACTCCATCTGGGAAGAGTACATGCAGGGCAAACTCAACGAAGGAAAAGCTGGCTCTGCAAGATGCAACAAGGATGTGTACAGACGCTTTGTCAAGGATATGGGTACCGATGTTGCTTTTGCAGATATTGATAAGGCTTTTGTGCAGGAATGGGTGAAGCGAATGAAAAAGTCCAGCCTTGGCGTAACAACCATTGCCATCGGTTTGCGCAGCTTCAGAACTATCGTCAATATCTGCATATCAAGAGGACTTGTAAAGGGCGACACAAAGGAAATGTTCAAAGATTCCGGCTACAACAAGTCCCAAAGTCGCAAGCACGAATTTCTTGATACGGCAACCATGCGTATGCTGTATGACTTTTGGAAGAAGGATGTAGCCGTTGATGAAAATGGGCGTGAGTTGTATATGCCACGAGAGAAGCAAGCTATCTTCCGTGACCTTGGACTCTTCCTGTTCATGTATCTTGGCGATGGGCAGAACCTTGCCGATACACTCCGCTTGACATATGATGATTGGTACTATTCAACCCACGGAAAGCAGATGCGATTTCTCCGCCACAAGACACGCGACAGAAACGAAAGCGCCAGTGAGGTAATCTTCCCAATAACTCCGGAGCTAAAAGCCATTCTTGACAAGTATGGTAACGAACCTCGCTTGGGTAGAAGAGTGTTCCCGATAATGAGTGATGAGATAACGCCTGAACAGGAAGTGTGGGTTATTCAGAGATATAACCGCTACATTCGAGAACACATGAAGAAAGTCGCTGATATGCTTGGAATGGAGCAAAAGCCTTCACCAACATGGGCAAGACATAGTTTTGCAACCAACCTTAATAATTCTGGCGTAGTTCCTTACAAGTACATTAGCGACAGCATGGGGCATAGTGGCAATGGTGACATCACCTCAAACTATATTGGTGCTTACCCTCTGGCCAAAATGCTGGAGTACAACCACTACTTGCTTAACTCCAACCCTCCAAAAGTAAAGACAAAGAAGGCAGACAACAAGCAGCTGATTGAAATGCTGATGGGGTTGAGCGAGGAAGAGAAGAAAGCAATAGTCGCCGCTTTGTCGTAATGATGCACATCGTAGCGAATTACATCATAACTTAATGAATTATACAATCATGGCTAACGAATCTACAACATACCTCCACGATGGCATGGAACTGCCTGTCGAGGATTGGAGTCAGAATACACATTCTTTTGATGAACTGACCAAGATAATTCGAGATACTCATGATGCAGCCCAAACCACTGCAGTCAAAGCTATAAACCGTATGCAGACAATGCGGAACTGGCTATATGGCTATTACATTATAGAATTTGAACAACATGGTAAAGATCGGGCTGAGTACGGAACTCAATTGTTGAAGAGACTGGAAGAAAGAGTGAACAGGAAAGGACTGACGGAAACCCTTTTCAAGAATTCAAGAAAGTTTTACCGACTTTATCCTCAAATGGTTGAGAACATCATTGGCGTAATAAGTCCGACAGTGTCGGACAAATTGTTGGAGTCCAAAGATGCATCAGTGTTGTGCGATACTCAAATGACCGAAAATGAACACATAGAAAAAAGTCCGACAGTGTCGGACGGATTCAGAACGACTGGTCAGATGATTATTTCTAGGCTGTCATTTTCGCATATTGTCGAGATTATGACTGTTGATGATCCACTTGCACGTTTCTTCTACGAGCAGGAGTGCATCAAGTGTACATGGTCTGTGCGTGAGTTGCGCCGTCAAATAAGCACAAATCTCTATGTGCGTACTGGTATCAGCAGTAACCCTGAGAAGATGCTCTCGCTCCCTTCTTTACAAGGTCATGACAATAACGAATTACAGATACGCCAGCCATTCACATTTGAGTTCCTTGGTTTGAAGGCGAATGAGGTGGTTGGCGAGAAAGACATTGAGAATGCTCTTATCGACCACCTACAAGACTTTCTCCTTGAACTGGGCAAAGGATTCTGTTTTGAGTCACGCCAGAAGCGCATTATCATTGATGACGAGTATTATTACCCTGACTTGGTGTTCTATAATAGAATCCTGCATTGTGGCGTAATTATAGAACTGAAGGACGAGGAGTTCTCACATCAGAACCTTGGTCAGCTCAATGCCTACGTTTCTCATTATAAGGAGCACGAGATGCAACATGGCGACAATCCTCCTATTGGCATTCTTCTATGTACAAGAAAAGGTAAGAAGATGGTGGAATACGCTCTAGCCGGCATGGACAACCAACTCTTTGTATCAACCTACATGCTTCAGTTGCCAGACAAGAAAACGCTTGAAGACTTCCTGTTAAAACAGTTGGAAAAGTAAGTGGTCGAGATTATGTCTTGGCTAAAAATAGCTATATAAATCTACACATCTTATTATATATGGAAGAAGGAAACGCAGAAATAACTCCTGTAGATAAGGAGGTTTTATCTACATGGTTAGCAAATAACCATGAAGAGTATGCAGAGTTCAAGGAGTTGTGTCATGCACTTGCTACCGAAACTGACATAATCAAAATATCCAAGACATTTGATGTTGACATAGAATCGCTAATAAATCTCTTGACTGTTTTTATGTGTCTGCAAGAGGGAAATGTGACCATTAATGAGTTTTATACAGAAGCCATAGCAGAAAACGATGATTTTTTGTATGCCCTTTGTTGCTTTTTGTATTTTGATGATGGACTGGAACAGGCATTCAAAAGCATAGAGATACGCAAAGATGTATTACGGAGGTTTGGCATGCTGGAGATGGTGGAGAGTATAGTGGAGCAAAAGGAGGTGGAGGAGAAAGAAGAACTTTCAACCATTGAGAAGGACTTGAACCTTCTGGCTCTACGACGTTGGCATTATGACCATCCCCAAAAGTATGCGGAGTTCCTTGACAGTGTGAATAAGGCTTGTGATGGTGACATGACTTTTGCGGCAAAAGGATTCAATAGTCTGATGGACATATTATCACTTGGAGGTGTCAAGGATATGATGGCACTAATATCATGCTTTGTACCTGGTACCGATGGATACACGAAGAGCATGGTGTCATCGGAAAACTTGTCATTCCATGACAAACTGGGTAGTATTTTGGACTCGTCTTTGAATAATGAGGCAACCAGGCAGAAAATCCTGAGCAATAATCCACATTTTAATAGCACCCTTTACTGGTTGGCTTTTGATAACGGCTTTTCAAATGCGGTTGAAATCATTTCAAAGAATCTTTTGAGTGATGGCAATCTTGGCTTTATAAAGACGCTTGGAATAGAGGCAATACAAAGTCTGGTATATGCAAGTTTTGAGAAGGCAGGATATACAAAAGGCCAATGGAAGAATATAGAGAAGGGCCCTACAAAAAAAATTGTAGCCTCTGCTCTTATGGACTTGAAAGGCAGAAGGGGACGCAGAGACACCTGTCTGCTTCTTGAAGAAATGATATGCCCAGAATATCGTGACCAGATAATCATGGAGATGGATAAGATTATAGCAGAAGATAAACAGTTTAATGATACAGATTCCATCTTTGCGTACATCTTTGCGGCTTTGGACAAATGCCAACTGCTCAATGACAAGTATTCCTATCGCAGTTACCATAATGCTTTGAGAGAAAAGTTTCCTCAGTATGTGATAAAGATGGGCTTTGATCATGCAGAGGCATTGTATCACGCCTTGACAAATAGAAAAGACTATAACATTAGTATAACGGGTAAACAGGTTAAGCAAGCAGAGAAGCACGTGCGTGATATAGTTGTTCGTTTCCGAAGGCTTATGTCACCTGACATTATTCAATAGTGCTACAGATGTAGCGGTTTTCATTAATCTACTTTTATTTCCCTTTCGTTTTGAATGATGGCAAAACGGAGGGGATTTCTAGTTTTTATCCGGATGTTTTGAGGACAAGTGTTAAATATTCTCCTCTTTTTGTTAATATCACCTCGGCAGAAATCGTAGTATTTTTTGCCGAGGTTCTATGTTTTGCAATCTCACTAATTTTGCTGCAGAAATCAAAACATAGAACTATATGACAGGAAATTTTATAATGTTACAGGATGGCGAACTTAAAGCCTTCATAACAGAAATTGTACAAGAAATCTTAAACGGACAAAAGCCCGTAGAACAGGCATCGCTTGAAGAAGAGTATTACACACGTGACCAGGTATGTGACCATCTACATGTTTCCACCACCAAACTCTGGCGCATGGAGAAAGATGGTGACATCACGGCTTATAAACTTGGACGACGTAGCTTGTATTCAAAGAAGGCTGTTGATGAACTTATCAAGTCCAAGAATGTTAACGCTAAAAAATAACAAAGAGGAGTTTATGAACATGTTTAATTTGGTAGCAAGGTTCTGGCGCATGGCAGAAGATTCTGGTTCTACCACCAGCGAAGCTGCGTTATACTTCTACTTGCTTAACAGAGCCAACACGCAGATGTGGCGAATGCCAATACGTTGTCCCACCGCGATAGTCAGTGTCTATCTCAATACAAGCAAACAAAATGTGATGAAGGCACGTGAGGGGTTGAGACGAAAGGGGCTTATAACTTTTACTCCTGGTTCTGGTATTAACGACAATCCACTTTACACTCTAACGGAATCTAATGAACAGTTGTCTGGTCAGATGTCGGGCGAGTTGTCGGATAAGTTGCCGTCTCAATTTTCGGGTCTGTTGTCGGAGTCGTTGTCACCTTTAAAAGACAAAGAAAAAGACAAAGATAATTCAATAACGAACGCACGTGTGAAAAAAGTTTTGGGATTGGATGATTTGGAAAGAATGTTTCTTGCTGATCAAGATTGGCTCGAATCGGTATTCAGACTTCTTCTTTCAAAAGGCATGACGGACGCAAGTATAGAGATGGTGAAGGAAAAAGTCAGTATGTTCTTTCAGTACCTGAGAGCAACTGGGCAGTCAGAAAGAGAAAAGAATGACTGCAAGAATCATTTCGTAAATTGGCTGGTCAAACAGCCGTTAAACAACAAATTCAGCAATGCAAATAACAAGCAAGGACATCATGACAAGCGTAGAGCGGTTGAAGCAACACCTGCTAAGTCTTCGGACTACGAAGGCTCGTTTTAGGCTCGACATGACAGAAGAAATGGCCTACTACTATCTGTTGGCGGCGTGTATGGCCGAGGTTGAGTATCGTCATCGTGAATTTATCTACAACGACGAAGTAAAGTCTCAGTTGAATCAGATGGCGCACTGGCTAACGTCCAATGATTCTAAGTTCGGGGTACTCCTTTGTGGGGAGTGTGGCAACGGTAAGAGTACTATGCTCAAAGCTTTTCAACAACTATTGAATCATTTGGAGATACCAAATCCTGATGACCATAGCAGGTACGGAATACGAATTGTGGATGCCAAATATATTGCCCAGTTGTGCAAGGACGATTATCAAAAGTTTCTGGAACTGGCGAAAACAGATATGCTTGGCATAGACGATTTGGGTACAGAACCTATGGAGGTTTTGGCTTATGGTAACGTCTACACGCCCGTGATTGATTTGCTGACCAAGCGTTACGACGAGCAGCTGTTTACCTTTATAACCACGAATCTTACTCCTCAAAAAATCCGTGAGCATTACAAAGACCGTATAGCAGACCGTCTCAATGAGATGGTTGAGAAAATAATCTACAGTAATGACTCCTATAGAACCATTTAGTCATTAACCAGGCGACCCCCATATACTATCTGGTTTGACAGAGGGATTCGGTGAAGAGGACAATGTGGATTCTGTACACGCTGTTGACAATGTTGCCATTGTGGACAAGGTGGACCGGACAAGTTGGGCTCAGTCATCCATTGGAAAAGTATGCAATGTAAACAAGGAGGACAAAGAAGAAAAGGTTTACAGAAGAGGCATTAACCAATTCTGACAACGGAAGTAAGCAATAGAGTTATAGACTGCCTTTTTGAACTAAAGACAACGGCACAAGGCTCCAAGGCTTTCGCCAGATACCGCACCATCGATGATGACATGAAGCGTGAACTCGTTGACATGATCAACTGACACACCTGCTCTGCCGCACTTGCTCTGATGTACTAACGTTCTGTCTGCCAGATGTCACTATACTGCATTTGCCGACAGGATACATGTCAAACCTTTTGATACTGCAAATCAAAGAAGAAGCATATTCAATGAACACCCCCACCTCCTGACCAACGGATTGGTCATCAGGTATCGAGAGAATCAACCGCTTTTATCACTGATATACTTACTATGTCACAGAAGCATTTTACTCATGAGGTCTTCCTCACTCATGCAGTGAGTCTTGACCTACTGGATTACCTCTGTCCAGTTCACAAGAAAGAGGTGTTGAGAGTCGATGCTTTCCGCGACCTTCTCAACAAGACCTGCCAGCAGCCTACAGGTGCAATGACCAAGGAGGGCACTCCACTGGTCGTTACCCCTGGGCAACTGGTAACGTCGGTTTCCGAACTCGCACGAGTGTGGGATTGGCACAGGGATAAGGTTCGTGACTTCCTCAATGGACTTGCCGAACGTGATGTTCTCACGATCGACATGCACAAGAAGTTCATGGTTCTTTCATTCCCTTATCTGGCAGACCGTATCTCAGCCTATGCTCCAAAGGCTGATGACAAGGAATCTGCCGACCCAACACCTTCGCCTGATGGAGCAAGCGAAGATAAGGGTCAGAAGAAGGAAGGCTCATCTGTCACTCAGAATGTGGCTACTGCAACCGAGGTTGCAGCAACCAAGGAAGCAAAGGCTGGCAGTCAGAATGATGGTGAGAAGCGAGAAGAAGGCAATGCTAGTACTGCCAGACGTGGCGGTCACATGCAGGAAGACCTCTTCTCTGGTGTTGATAACTCCGGCACTCAGCAAGTGCCGGTTAATACTAACCAAAAGAAGGCTGAATAATGGATTTATACTCAATGATTCAGGCTGGTGGTCGCATGAATTTCACGGTCACTGGCGAGAATCTTGTCCAGTTCGCAGAGACCATTATCGAGAAGACTATCGCTATGCGAGATGCCGAATTGGCAATGGCACCTAAGGATGAGACCTATTTAACGACTGACGAGGTCATTGCTAAATTCCATGTCTGCAAGACCACCTTGTGGACTTGGGAGAAGAATGGCTATCTGATTCCTTCACGCTGGGGAAAGCGAAAGACGTATGCCTTATCGGAACTCCATGCGCTCATGAAGGACAAGAAGAAGCGTCTGCCGAATCTTGCTGCTCAGGAGAACAAGTTGGCAGATACGCTCGGAAAGGAGGTGCAGGGCTGACAGGTATCTCTGATGATGGGCATGGTCAGCAGTTGTACGCTGTCATAGCCTATCCTCAGAGCCTTGCAGGAACAACAGAATGGTGATGTCCTTTGGCAGACACACCATGCCTTACCCTTTTCCCTTTTGTCAATGCTGGATTTATGACCAGTTTCGCCTCTTGATCCTTATTCAAGGCACAAGCAGTGAACCAGGCTTTCCGGCATAGACACACCCAAGGGTGAAGGGATGCCCAAGCGACACATACTATATTATATGTAGTAAGAGTCGCCCAGGCATTGATTCGAGACCATCCTTCTACTCGGACATTACGCAGCAGACAGAGGTCAGCGAGGTGTCTCTGACCACAGTCCACTATCATGCGTAAAATCCGTTTCTGGAGGCTTTGTCGAGGTCGTAAGACCATGGCTCTGCCGATGGCTCACCACCTGTCCTGCAGCCTGTCTATTCATCTATTGCAAACATCTTCGATGCCTACGGCTATAACCTTGATTCTACCTTCGTTAAGTCTTGTATCTGGCACGATCCAGCAGAGCTGAAACGATGTCCGTCAGACGTAACGACCGCTTTGCGGTAAGGGGTTTAACGGGGTTGGGGAGCAAGTGTATGTTTTCTATGCCCAGAAAACAACCATCCCTTCGGTCGGGAGCATCAAGATGCCGGCACATAAATGTGAAGGAGGCTATTATGAGTAATACCCAAGAACCCCAAACCCCAAACTCTTCTCGTAAACATAAGGGAGGTCGTCCACCCTTAGCAGAGGAACAGAAGCGAACCGTATGCAAGAAGGCTTACTTCACTGTTGAAGAGGCTAAATGCGTCGAGCTCGCTGCTGATGAAAACAGGATGTCTGACTCCGAGTACATGAACCAGATGACTATGAACGGCTATGTCAAGGCTCCTATAGATCCTGACTTCGCCAAGGACTTCAGGGCAGCTGCTAACATGGCTGGAAATCTTAACCAGTTAGCATACCAAGCCAACAAGGCTGGCTTCAGCAGTGTGGCAAAGGAACTGCTCGATTTGCGGTCAAGACTTCATGGTGTACTCGATATAATCTACAGCTGGATATGATGCCCAAGATAAGTAACGGTTCTACCTTCGGGGGAATCGTCAATTATGCAAACGACATCAAGGACAAAGGCACAACAATTCTCGCTTCTCGCGGAGTTGATCTTCGAAGCAACTATACCATAGCAAAGTCTTTCAAGATTCAGGCTATGATGAACCAAAGGGTGCGGAATTGTGTCGGACACTTTGCGCTTTCGTTTCCTCCAGAAGACGCACATCGTTGCACTGACGGATTCATGCGTAAACTGGCAATGGAGTATATGAAGAAGATGGGCATCACTGATACCCAGTTTGTCATCTTCCGACACCATGACCACGACCATGACCATGTGCATGTTGTCTATAACCGAGTCAACGATTTCGGCAAGACCATATCTGACGGATGTGATGTAGAAAGAGCAATCGCCATTTGTCAGTCGATGACCAGACATTACGGTCTTCACTGGAGCGGTGGCAAGATGAAGGTCAACCGTGACCGACTCAAAGGCAAGGCTGTTGTCAAGTATGCCATCTTTGATGCAGCACAGAAAGCATTGCCTGGCAGTCGCACATGGCAGGATTTCATTGATCGTATGAAGGAACAAGGCATTCAGGTCAAGGTCGCACCTCGTGAAAGTGGTAAAGGCATGGGAGTTGTCTTCACCAAAGGCAATGTCTCAATGAGTGGTTATCAGGTTGACCGACGCAGTTTGACTTTCTACATGTTGAACCAGCAGTTGTTCAACATCAACGCTCTGTTGCCTAAAGACCAGTGGTTGCCAGATGAACCGATGATCCATGAGATCAAGTTTGACGATATGGATTCCGATGTCCGTCTGCCGAAAGTTTCCTTTGGCAAGGAAGACGAGTATGTCGAGGACAGTAGCGTGAGTATCTATGATGATAATAACGACTCTGCCTTTTTCGATGCCGATGCGGCTGCCGAGGTTGCTTCCAACGTGGCTGCTGCAGCTGTCGAACTTACCGTTGGTCCTTCTGTTGTTCCGACCTCAGGAGGTGGCGGTGGTGGCAGTTCCAGTGGTTGGGGAGATGACGATGATGATGACGAGAAGAAGAAAAAGAACAGACCTAAGTTCCATCGTTAATACATTTAGTTTATGCCGAATAATACTACAAAACCCAAGCTTAAACCTGCAAAGAGGATTACCAAGGAGAAGGTTCAGGAAATGAAAGACAAGATGGCTGATATTTCATCCTCTGTTGTCTCTTCACAGACTGTATCTGCACATCCTGCTGAATCTTCTGAGCAGGTTGATGATGCTGATGTCATTATTCCTGTTTGTCAGTCAGATTCTGAATCCACAGAAGTGCCAGAAAGTGCGCCTGTCGAGGTTGAGTTCTCTGACAGGTTGCTCAACGACATAACCGTGGAAGACTACTGCTTTCTCTTTGAGACGCTGTTCAACGCTTATTCTGATAACCGAGAAGAAGCGAAGCGAAAGGCAAGAGAAGAGAGCAGACGTAAGCAGGAAGAATCTGGTATCGATGTCATTACTCCTGAGAATGCTCTTGTAAAGTGTACTGGTTTCATGAATGACATTCTGAATGGTTACAATCTGTACAAGAAGCATGAAAGTGCTATCGACAAGCAGCAGACAAAGTCCAAGGAGATTGCCGATACCCAGAACGAGACCGTCAAACGTCTGGAGACTGTTATCGGCAGGATTGAGGACGTGCAAGGAGTCAAGGCCCCTAAGCGACCTCCATTCCCTTCATGGGCATGTCTGGCTTTCTTGTTCTGGCACTGGCCTATGTATGGTTTTGCTTATCTCTGGCAGTCGAAGTACTTCCGCAGATTTTGCTTCCTTATCGCATTCTTTGTGATGGTGCTGGAGTTCTGCATGATTGTTCTTTTGTCATACGATAACAAGGACCTGCATCATGACCGTGCCAAGTATGTCACTGTCAGAAACTGGTCACTGGTCGAAGGCGATACGGCTACCATCAACAAGTTTGACTATGTGGATTTTATCTACAACGATGTCAAATACCGCAAGAACGATATTGACGCACTGCAAGAGACGATTCGCAAGAAGTATGACATCATGATGGAAAAGAAGCAGAAGCAGCAGAAGCAGCAGCGTCGCAAGTGATACACTTGCTACAAATCTCTATTAAAATTGGCGCACCATCCGTAGTGGGTGATGCGCCTTTTCGTTGGCAATTCGTAGTGATATTATTCAATGTCAAATATAGGCAATTTTTCTACATGCAATAACACCTCGTTTAAGTAGTACACAATCCAACTTTTTCCATTTGTACTCTTGCCACTTGTACTGGATTGCTTTGTACCCATGAAATTTATATTCAGAGAATTTGTATTCATCAAATCCAAATACAGGAAAACCTAACTTTTTTCTTGCGGAATCAGGCATGGTGTAGTCTTGATCGACCAAGCCAAATACGGTATAGCCATGTTTAACACAAAGAGAAAGCATTATTTGTTCTTTTGCAGAGAACACCAAACCACCTAACATAGAACCAACTATGCTTCCTATTGCATATGATATTATAGGAACAGGTATTGCTGCTTGTAATGCAAGTCCTCCAGCCACACCACTGGCTGCAATAACAATGTTCATTTCTATGTTATAGGCATATTCTCTTCCTGTTAATTCACCCTGAGCACATTTTATTCCATCTGACACAGATTGGCAAACTAATACAACCATTGTACCAATAATAGGAGCGAATCCGGCAGATTCGGAGGCTGTCTTCATCGCTTGTCCTAATAACCCTGTTTCTGCAGCTGTAGATATTGCAGCACAAAAGAAACCTCTGATAAAGCCATCTTTAGCACCGTTAACACCTGCTTTCCCGATATTCTTTAAGTCTTCTGAATCTAAATAGCCTTCTTTTAGTAACTTTTTCAATGAACCAATCAATTCTGGCACCATTTTTAACAACGCAGAGATCCATGCTGCATTTAATCCTGCATTCATGGCATTTTTTGTAAGATACGCAAAGTCTGCCTTTTTAGCAAGAGTAATGTCGAATCTTTCAGGGTTAAATTTCCCTTCTTTAGCAAGTTGTGCTAACTCACGAGACTCAGCCTCTGTCAAATTTGCAGAAGATGCGCCATCTGGGCTTTCTATATGAGAAGTTAACTTCTCTTTTACTTGAATTAGTCGTTCGGCAACTTTTGCGCGTTCAGGATTATCAAGATTATTTAGTTCTTTGGCAATTTTCTTATTTAATGCTTCAATGGCATCTTCAATCTGATCAGACGGAATTAAACGAGCTTGTCCTTCATACATACATAAAGCCATGTCTGTCTTTGGATCAATTCCACTCATTGCCAGATATTCTTCTCTTGTTGGAATAGATGCCCCTTCGCGCAGATTATGAATATATTTTTGATAAGCGTATTCTAAAGAATGTCCTTGTGCAATCGCACTGTCTGATCCAGATTTGTAATATTTTAGACTATAGTCCTCACCCCAAGAAGTTGATACATCGACAGAACCTAAAGTGTTTGACTCTTCCTGAACTGCTCGATTGGCAGACTGTTTAGCTGCAGCATCTATGTTGAATGTATAAGTATGCCAGGCTTCTGCGACCAACCCTTTAAGTTGTGGATTACCATTATCAGCGTACTTGTTGATGGCTTCACTGAGATTGTCAATTTCTTGCTGAACATTTTTCAAATAATCAGCATTTGCCAATCTGGTATGCTCACCACCAACAAATGCACCAATCTCTTTTGCATAGAAATCGGCTCCATCCTTAAATGTATTCCGTCTTTCAGACATTTTAGAAATTCATTTTTTCGTCCTCTGCATTATTGTTGGCAGAGTTTTTAAGTTCAAGAAAGTCTGTAATATACTTATGATAAAATAAAACAACTGCCAGTTTATATTGTTGTTTTCTTCTTTCAGATGCATTAAGAATGTTATCTATCCATTGCCATACTTTATTTACTAAAGAGACTAGGGGAAGCTTCTTAACCATTTCAAAAGTTAAGGCAGCTGTAGTCAATGAACTCATTATAATACCATCAATTGTAGAAATAGACGATATACCATCCATTGATTTCTCAGTTTTGACCTTCTTTACATTCTCCGCTATGCGGTCATCAATGTTATCAGTGCTCATTCCCAATTCTTTCAATAGTAGAATTAGGTCTGTGTGAAATTCTCCTAAACTTTTTTCTGTCCAGTCAAAGTTTTCACAACTTATCCATGCCTTTCTACCTCTGTAGCCAATATGAATGCCATATTTGTTGTAAGAATCAGGGAATGACGCTCTATTAACTTTAGAACCATCTGGACCAATAGCAAGTACATACTCATTTGATGTAATTGCTCTATCTTTCTTAAAAACCTCTTTCTTCTGGTTGATATTACAAATAGAAGGGTTTTCTGAAACAAGAGTCATAAGCAGTTCTGCAAATTCCTCACAGTTCTTATCGAAACATGTAGCAAATGATTTTTCTTGCATATTCTTTATTTTTTTTGTTTATTATAATCGTCCTTTGTCATGATGCCTTTTACTGCTTCTTCTGGGCTTGTTGCTTCTTTTACAAAAATCCAGTGAACAATGGCTTGTGAACCATATACGGAAGTGTAGGCTTGTACAAAAGTCCATTCCTTATCAGACAGATAGTTACCTGCATCAACCATACTGTTGAAAGGGATTTCCTCACCCTTTTCGTCAACAAGTTTTTGTTTGCTTTTCAAGCTACCCCATGCAGAGTATACAGGGTTATTACCAAAATCAAAAACGATTTTTAATCCAGATGTTAATGCTTTCTCAACACCTTTGACTTCGCAATAGTATCGCTTTGTTTGAGCGGAAACACTAACCGCTATCATAATGAATAATGATACAAATAATGATCTTATCATAATTATCTTTTGATTTTACTTGATGGATATTTTTTTCTAAGTTGCTGAATAAGAACTTCCATGTCACCCAGATATTCTTTCAGTTGTATAATTTGAAATGCAGTCCAAACATCCTTAGTTGGCAATGTGTTTGTTGATGGTCTTGAAATACGACTCACTTTTCTATCCCAAATCTTAAAGGAGAACACCTCATTCTTTTTAGATTTGTCATTGAAAAACATTGCTTGGTAACTACCATCCAAGTCAACAGCGACTTTCTTGTTGGATAGTTTTGTGAGCAGTTCTTCTTCTGTAAGTCCCTTGAAGTAATCAAAAACCTCGTCAGCAACGACTTTTGAAACATCTTTTCTTTTCAGATCTCTAAGATATACCTCACGTTTGTAGAACTCTTGATAATACTCAGGAATAGACTCTTCCATAATAGTGTCATTCTTTTCCTTATTATAATGCACTATCATAAATTGAGTATCATTGATAACATAATATCGAGAATACACAACACCATCACGTTTGTCAGTAGCGATGTGTAACGTGTCATTCTGAGCATCGGCAATTATTGCAACGAACAATAGGATAACTGTTATTATCTGTTTCATACTGTTTTGTTTACATTATGTAGTCTTCCTCAATCTTTGAGATAGAATGAAGTTGACCTGCTGTCATTTTTACTCGATAAAAGAAGACTTTGTCTTCCCCTAACTTTATGTAGTCACCTAATGATAGGTGAAGGAACATCGTATCTTTCTCTTGACCATCGGGAGATTGTTCCTTCACAGTCTTGAAAGACATAGATTTTACTTTGTAGTAGCCATCTACGAAACCATCAACCATAGGCATAAAGTACTTTACTGCCATGAGGTTTATGGTTGGTATGTATTTCATATCAAAGCATTTACCCTTGCATGAATTGAAGTTCTCAAATTCTCTTTCATTCTTAGGTATGTAACCAGTCAACACACATTTCTCGCTCTTGTCAATGGAAGGATCTGTCTGGTATAAATGTCCTTCCGCTTCAATCTTTGCAGATAGTGGCTCTGATGGATTCTCACCGATGCCATTTTCTACTACAAAGAAATGCTTGCGTAGTTCTGCAAGTAACTCTTCGTTGTTTCCCTCTGGATCTTCTTTGTCGAGAGCCAGGGAGAAAATCTCATCATTACCGAAGGGTGTGAAGATTTTGCCCAGAGTCTGCTGAAAGTGCTCCTTCAGATAGGTCTTGGCATCTATATTCGGATGTGCTTGCATGGCATAGAACGAGTATTGTTCTGTCAGCATCCTTTGTATCTCAGTACGGAACTTGTCTCGTACTTGTTTTTTCCAAGCATCCTTCTGAAGGTTGTTGTTACGAGCATACAAGGATATGACATACAAGAAGTTCACATCATAGTGGCAGATAAGCAGAGTATCACGGTCGAACAAACGATTCTCGAAGTGACTGTTAGAGAAGTGGGTATTTCGCTTATCGGTAATCTCAACTTCATCCTTGTAACTCAGTTCCTGGTTCAACTTGGCACTGATAAAGAAGTTTGGTATCACGTTGTAACCTTCAGTCACATCATCACGCAACTTAGGCACGTTGCCAAAGTTCTTTTTGTCATACTGCAATTCTTCATCATCCTTATCATCATTCATGAACAGGTTCAGATTCCACTGAATGACATTCCTTGCGTATGTAAACTGCTTATATACAGATTCCTTACCAATCTGGTTGCCTCGCTTATAATACTTTGAGTCACCAATGTAATAGATAGGCTTGCCTTCCTCATGGGTAGTCAAACCTTGATAACTATACATGTGGTCGATACGCTTCCCATCGTCCTGTTCCTTCAGTCCAGCAGGAATGTTGCGGTCACCAACCAATTCGTCTATGATTGTTTCAAAGACGATATTGAAATTCTTAACCAGGAGGTATTCCTTTTGTTCTGTGCTTACATAGACCTGACGAGCTGTGTCAAAGAAAGCATAGCACAAATCCCACAGTAGCAGAGCCTTGTCAGAGAAATACTTGTACTTTATCTGGCGAAGACGAACCTTGCCCATACCATTCAGATATGTCTTGAACTGCTTACCTGTAATCAGTTGGAAGTTGCAGTTGATTGACACTGGAAATCCGTAGTGTTCACTGATATAGTTCAATATAGAGAAGAAGATGACAAGTAACTCTTCATCAAAGTTGATCTGTCTCTTCTTATTAACAGGGCGCAAATAAATGGCATCACTACCTTGTATGATGGCATCTGTAGTTGCTATCGTGCGATTCCAATTTATCTTGTTGAATCCGGCATGAAGGTTGCGCAGTACAAAGAAGAAAAAATTCTGGTTCTCCTTGTTGAACTGTACCAACGACAACAAGATGTCAAGGAAGGTATTGCTCAGATGCTTACCTCCCTTGCCAACTTCTGCTATCTTCTTGTGATAGACAATGGAAGTCTTGTTTCGTTTGTCGTTGTGGAACACCACGATTGCCCTGTAGATCCACACGGCAAACTCATAGATGAAGTCCCTCTCTTGTTGAGTCAAAGGATTGTGGGCATCGAGGTTGATGATTTCCTCAGGACGATACTTGCCAAAGACAAGTTCTTTCCCTTCTATATCCTCTAACAACACTTTTGGAAGGATAAATACGCAGTCACGCACATATGCGTCGGTATTGTAGAAATAGCCGACGTAGTTCACGCTGACATAGCCTTCGACGTTCTCCAGAGCATCAATGCCACAAAGAACGTCCTTCACGTCAGCAGCTGCATACTTATATTCTTCAATGATGATTCGCATGTCTTATACCTTTGTTATGGAGATGTTCCAACCTTGTGTATTAACCTTGGATATAAGGTCAGCAATTCTTTCTGGGTTGAATTGGTTAGACACGAAAATCGTCTCGCCATTTGGAAGCGATACTTCTTTAGCCTTTTCTCTTACACGAGAATCCTTCGATTTAGTGGCTCTATCCTCAAAAATCGTCTGAGTTTCAACCAAGTTTGGCATATTTACACCCATTGAGAGCCATGCCTTCATTACGTCCTCTCCGGTCATTTCTGGATGCTGTTCGACATAGAGTTTCATCGCTTCTTGCATCACTTTACCTTTACTATATGACCCATGACCGTTAATAGCATATTTAGAAAAGTCTTTGGTTACAGAACTTGCGTTATTGCCGTCTTCGTCAACTTCTTCCAATGGGTCATCTGTTGGCACTGCAGATGCAATCTCTACTCCAAGGTTATTCAAAAAGAGTTCAACCTTATCATTCTGTACCACGGTATTGCCCTTTAAATCAGCCTTATAGAACTTGTTGAATGATAGCTCTGTATTGTCGGCATCCTTGAAGATTGAGTTATCGAATCCATAATCTTTGAATACGTCATTCCAGAGGTAGAACACCACTTTGCCAACGAATGTTTCTGGGGTGATAACACCATTGATAGCCTTGCAGAAGAAGAATCCAAGTTTCTTGTCTTCCGACTGTGTAGCTTCACCAATCTGAGCATTGATCTTTTCGAGGAATGACCACCAACTGTACTTCTTGCCGACATCAATCGTCCACGACATTAGGTTGCCCTTATCATCACGACCTTGGGCAATAGGCATATACTGCCAATCCCAACGACGCTTAAAGGCAGAGTCTATTGGGAAAAGGCTCTGGTCGCTTGTGTTCATAGTAGCCCATATATAGAGGTTGTTAGGTAAGAGCAGAATGTCACCATTCAGTACCTCTGTCACAACATCACGGCCTTTGTAATGTCCGTTGATTGTGTCAGCATCATTGATTGAAAGCCCTTTGAATGCCTTCACCAATTGTTTCTTCATATCCTTATCAGCATTGATAGGATAATCAGAGAATCCCCATTTATTACGGTCAAGAAGTTGGAATAAGTCACCGAATATCTGAGCGCAGTTACCTCTGTTGATTTCCTCAATCACCAGATACTGCTTCTTTGGTTCATTATTGTTCTCGGCAACGAATTTCCATGCCTTAACGTATGCTTGCAGGAATGCTTGATCTACGAACTCATATACGATACGGTCTTCCGTTACCACACTACCATTCTCAACCACTTTATGACCAGTAACGTCACGAAGCTCAACTTCTTTGGTCGTTGGCTTATACGCACCGACAAATGTAGAGTAGTCACTGTCAGGATGGAATGTTGTACGGATAACGCTTTCACTCTCTGTCTGTTCATTGATAGAGTGTGACTTACCTGTACCAGGAGCACCATAGAAGATTTGCTGATGTGTGTCTCTTTGGTTCTGTAAGTTCACATTTTCTTCTTTTTCTGTTAGTTGAATAGAAAAGTAATCGAAATACTTTTCAACGTCAATAGCCAACTCTTCGTCCGGATATAATTCTGCATCCTTGAACATTGTTCTTTCTGACAATGACATTTCATGCCCTCCATCAATAATTATATCCGTGAAGTTAGAAAGATACACATTTACTTTATCATGGCTACTTAATTTTACATCAAAGATTGTATCTAAAGCGTTATCAAAATCTTTGTTACCTTCAAGTATAGACTTTCGCACGAAAGAATAAATACAAGTTGGTTTCTTACCTTTCAGGCTTGGGGCATAAGGATTAGGAATAAAATACTTACTTGCCCAATTCTGCATATACAAGAACAAATCTGCATAGGAAACTTTTCCTGTAAATCTAGGATAGCATATACCATCCTTATCATAATAGAATGCAAGTTGCCTTGCTATCTGACTATGGGTTTGTGTCCATCCGTTTATTTTTGACTCTACAAATGAATGGAACTCTGCCTTTGGCATAGATTCTCTTGGCATATTGTTAAAAAACAACAGCACGGTTTCCCAGGAAAGGTTCTTACCTCTGCAAATAGGAGAAGCTTCATTTATTTCTTCCATAACTCTTAATATGGTATTTATTACATATATTTATTTAATAGTTCGTGCAAGCCTTTGGCTATAACTTTTGCAAAATCAGAAGGGACTGCATTGCCTATCATCTTATATTGAGCCATTGTAGGACCTAAAAATTCAAAGTCGTCTGCGAATGTCTGTAGTCGTGCAGCCTCCCTGACTGTAATAGACCTTGCTTGTTTGGGGTCTGGATGAATATGTCTCATGCCATCTTTGTACAAGTGTGCAGGTATTGTGTTGCTCTGTTCGTCCCATCGCAACACATAGTATTTGTGTATATTACTCTTTTTCCCCGTTACTTTCGTGTACAAATCTTTAAGAGCATCTATAGATACATATTCTTTTCTGCCAGATTCGAGGTCTTCTCCAAGTAATCTAAACACCTTCTGATCTCGTTCGCTATGGAATCGAGGATTGTGATTGAATACACCCTCAGATTCTATCGGAGCGTGAGAGTATTTGTGTCCATTTGTTCTAATCACGTCTTTAGTCGGCATAAGAACAGGAAGGTCAGATATGGCATCCCTAACAGTTCTTGGCTTGGACTCTTTTTTAAGTTTAGGCATAATCTCGCTATAAAACTCATTGATTATTGAGGAGATTCCACCTTCTTCATTTACGTTTTTGAAGACAGAATCTTTTCTAACTCCCAATATAATGACTCGTTTCCTGTGTTGTGGTATTCCAAAGTCTGCAACATCGAAGACTGCATTTTTGAAATTATCAATGACAAGATAACCCGCATCGTCAAATGCTTTTCTTATCTTATCCACAATAGGCGTTCCGTCTGGTGCCGCACTTAGCATACCTACAACATTCTCAAAAATGAAAAATGAAGGCTTGAAATGTTCGAGAATCCTAATATAACTTTCAAACAAATAGTTTCGGTAATCCTCTTTCATGCCATGTGGATCACGTATTCTTCCTGCTAAAGAATATGCTTGACATGGAGGACCACCTATGACAATGTCAACCTTTTTATTTCCAATGAGCTTGTTTAATCCTGGATTCTTGCCATATTCGGCATCATCAAAACCATTTATGAGTTCTTCCGTTCTCTGTATATCGAAACGAATGACCTCTTCATCAGCATTCTTGTGCTTCCAACGTGTTTTAAGACGTTTTGCAAGTGTTTGGCATGGAAATGACTCCCACTCAACACAAGCAAGTGTATTGTATGCACCTTCCTGCATAAAGCCATCCATCAAACCGCCACAACCAGCGAACAAGTCAATTGTGTTATATTTATTTTTTGACATTGTCTAAATATTTGAATAACTGAATACCAATAGCTTTTGCCATTAGACATGGTACAGCATTGCCAACTTGCCTATCTTGCTGACCTTTGGTTCCTAAGAACACAAAATCATCAGGGAAGGATTGTAGGCGAGCACTCTCACGAACGGTCGGACATCTATTCCACTTATAATGAAAGTTATTACGATGACCTGTATCTATAGTTCGAGAAGGTTTATCGCTTCTGTATCTTGTCCAAGCCATATGGAAGTTTCGACTTTCACCAACACCTTTCGGGAGGTCTTTCCAGTTACCTCCATCAGGAACTAAGGCTATAGTGTCCTTTACAAACTGCTTATGGTCAACTGCTTTATGGTTTCTTAAAACCTTACAGTCGCCACGCATCATTTTTTGGTATTCGGTAATTGGATCTTGTTCATATTCTGATACGTCATTGCCCGTATTATCTACGAGACTTGGCAAGTCGCTTATTGCTTGTTCACAGGTAACGTAGTTCTCTGGGGTATGTGATGGAGTTGGAAATTCAAATTCTTCTTCACCGTCTCTAAGTCCGATGAAGACAAGTCGCTTACGTATCTGAGGAACTCCATAGTCAGCAGAACATAATATCTGGCAGGTTGTTTTATAACCCATTTTTCGGAATCGTTTCAATATCTCATCCTTCACCTCTCCCTTATAAAGGGTTGCCATTCCTGGAACATTTTCAATCATAAATGCTTTTGGTTGATAACGTCTTACTGTCTCTATCATAGCAAGATAGAGTTTGTTACGTTCGTCATCGAAATTGCGAGGTCCAGTCAAGCTAAAGCCTTGGCATGGAGGTCCGCCTATAATGACATCTATAGTTCTTTCGCCAACCAACTCATCTATTTTGTCGAATGTTTCTGGAGCAGATAAATCGCCATGTAGGGTTTTACTTCCTTTGTGGTTAAATTCATATGTTTTCAGTGCAGGCTCGTTGAAGTCCACACCAAGAACAATATTATATCCTGCCATTTCAAAGCCCTTAGACAAGCCTCCGCAGCCACAGAAAAGATCGAGAACGTTATATTTGTTATGTTTTACCATTGTTATTCAGTTTTTATTCCTAATGCAGTTGCAATTCTACAAGACCGATTTCGTAAATATCTAAATCATCTTTCTTGCAAACTGCAAAACTTTCATCCATTAGACGATTGTAAATTGCACATTCATCGAGAGTGAAAGTATTGATGCCCCCTTCACAAGAAACATAGTCCTCGAACATGTCATCAGGATGAAAGTTTACCTTGCGCTCAAACACAATATGATGGAAGAATGTTTCTACATCCTTCACTGTCATAATGTGGCTATTTGCATTGTACGTCATTTCAACTATTGTTCTTCTGGGATTCTAATGAGTTCTTCAACTCTAACATCAAGCACTTTTGACATTTGTATCAATGTTTCGAGTGGTGGTTGAGCAGAGTTTGTACACCATTTAGAGATAGTTGCAGGGTTGCATCCTAACTGTTCTGCAACTGTCTCTTATACACATCTGACGCTGCCGACGACTAGTCGAGTGTAGAT